>Ga0078972_1000231_pt1 | contig 232606 bp, 230 predicted proteins | sample YelNatPaOPGAMG01_FD_67568 | JGI IMG/M metagenome (GOLD analysis project Ga0078972, IMG submission 67568) | Hot spring thermophilic microbial communities from Obsidian Pool, Yellowstone National Park, USA - OP-RAMG-01 (SPADES assembly) (version 2) | ecosystem: Environmental > Aquatic > Thermal... | reverse complement strand
CAACGGGTAAAAGATCGGGCCTTGCGGCCGGTCCCGTGCTCGGCTTCCAGCTTGTCAAAATGATGTCTCGGAATAAGTTTAAGCATCTGATGAAAAATTGTGTTACAATGGGCCATGGTCCAGATTCTCCTGCCTATTTGATAGGTTACAGCTAACCCATTTTAACAGATTCCCAGGAGTTTTCGGACCTTTTTTAATCAGCTAACCGGACAGAAATGAAGCAAAGTTTTGTTTAACTTGGTTTTAACCGGCCTGGAATGTTTTGCAGATGGGTTGATTATTTTAATTAAGTTAATTTTTCTCCCAAAATAGCCCATGTATGCTTTAATGATTATATTCATTTATTTGTGCGCCATAGGCTTTTCTTTATTTTTTATTATTAATAATGAATATCGGAATTATGCAGAAATATTTTTTTTACTTATCGCTCTCTTTTTCTTTGGCCTAACCATAAACAATTTAATAGTAAAGAAAAGAACTTATCGCATTAATTATAATTATATATTATCGGCTATTATTATTATTCTATGCCTTGGAGGGGCCGAATTATATCTTCGCTATATTTATAAAGACAATTCTGACCCTCCCTGGTTTATTTCAGAGGATGACTTCAGACTTAATAAGGCCATTAATAGGAAAAATGAAGCCGTCGCTTTGAAGCATCCCCACCGGTTCAATGATAAGATCAGATCTTTAAAAAAAGAACCGAATGTATATCGATTGGCGGTATTGGGCGATTCCTTTATCTGGGGTGACAGGCTTTCTTATGATCAGATCTGGAGTCACAAGTTAGAGCAACGTCTTCTGGAAGCATATGGCGGACAGGTGGAGGTTCTTAGTTGGGGTCGGAAGGGTTGGTCAACCTTAAATGAGTATCATTTTTTCAGGAAAATTGGCATTAATTATAATCCCGATGCCCTTATCGTGGGATATGTCCCAAATGACCCTGATATGGGGAGGTACCCCCAGGAATACTTCAAATTGGAGCAAGTCTCCATTATGCGGCCGTTAAAGATATTTTTCCCCAATGCCATATTTTTTATCAGCTTTGGTTTGGAGTCACTCAAAAACAATGTTTTTGATATAGGATATGCCAAATGGGAAGAAAAACTTTATACAGATAAAAATCTCCAGGAATATTCAGAATTGTTATTTGAATTCAATAATTTCTGCCAAAAACATAAAGTTCCATTACTTTTTGTTCATACGCCGCCAAATTACCACCCTTCCTACCGGATTAAATTTGATTTGGTGGCGCCACTGCTGAAAAAAGCCAGGATTCTATATCTGGATCTCTATCCCGTGGTCGCCAGGGATTTGGGGCATTATCCTTATTATCAGCTTTGGGCCAACAAAGCCAACCCACATCCTGGGCCATTGATGACCGAGGTCTTTGCCCGGGAAGTTTTTGAATATCTGAAACGAAACCATTTGCGCCATTTATCTCAATCCAAGTCTAATTGATCTATTATAGTTATAAGCCTCACTAATGTCCGTCTGCAATTGAGACTGCTGCAAAATAACTCTTAAATTTGGGGGAAAATTACTGGCAAAAAAGCTTGTCATGGTGGTTAACTTGTTGTAATATTCAGTGAATATTTATTTTCGAGGCAGGTATGCACAAAACCGGCTCAGCCAACGGCTCCTTTCTGGCTGGTCTGGGGGTGGCCTCGGGCATCAGCCGGCGGCGGCCCCGGCCGGGGCGGCCGCGCCTTTCCCGACGGTGGCGGTCCATAATCGAGCGCACGTATGCCGAAGGCAAGAACCGTCACGGCTTGGCCCGGGCCCGTTATTGGGGCTTGGCCAAGGTGAGCCTTAAGGTGCGCATGGTTGCCCTGGTGACCAACCTCAAGCGCCTGATGAAGCTTATCCTGGGGCGCGCCGGGCCCCCTCGGCTGGCTTGGGCCGCCTAAAGGGAGGTGAGGTCGGCCCCCTCCCAAGGGGCCGAAGAGCATGGGAAAAGGGGCAAAAACGAGGTCCCCGGGGGTGGCTTGGCCGCCCCCGGGCAGAAAGGAGGCGCTTTTCCGGCAGACGCCAGAAATTTTTTGGCGCTGAACTGATGGCCACCCTGCTTGGGGCCAATTTACCCTCCCAAATCAGCCAACCCTGCTTGGGGGTTTTGCAAAAGGCACAATTTCTCAGAAGTCCCAGAGGAGAAGGGGAAGGAAGCCGGGATCCCCCGCCGGGAAATATCTTGCATCTTTCCCCAAGCCCGCTAAAATCTCCCTCAGGGAGGAAAAGTCATGGATACGGTGCCCAGGATCTCTCCTGAGGAGATTTTTCCCCGGGTCCGTGAGGGCCGGGCCCTGTTGGTGTGCGCCTATCCGGACGAGGACAAGTTCCGGGCCCTGAAATTGGCGGGTGCCATATCCTACGGAGAATTTCTGGCCCGGCTGCCCGGGATTCCCAAAGACCAGGAGATCGTGTTCTATTGCGCCTGACCCGCGGAACATTCGGCCGCCGGGCGGGCGGCGGAATTTCGGCAGCAGGGCTTCACCTGCACCAAGGCCCTTCTAGGGGGAGTGGCGGCCTGGGAGGCGGCCGGGCTTCCCCTCGAAAAAGGCCAGTAGGACAGACTCGGGCAAAGCCCCGGAAGAGGCACTCTAAAGTCCGCCCCTGGGGTCTGGTTGCCGGTCTTCTTATGAAACCCCGGTTATTTCGAATTTCTCCTGCAATCCGAAACCAAACCAAAAAAGAAAAAGTACTGTCCGGCACGGCATCTGTCCGCCAGAGACCCTGGCCCTGGAAACGGGTCCGGGAGCCACGAAATCCGGGATGACCCGGAAGCGTCATCCCTGAAAAGATGTCCCCAGAACCTGAAATAAAAGCAGCTCTGGTTCCCTTCCCGTTCTTAACTTCATCCCACCGGGGCGGGCGACGGGGCTCTCAAGGCGGAGGCCACATTTGGGGGCTTAGCGCTTCCCCACCGAGTGGAGAAGGCTTCAAAAAAACACCTTTTTTGAGGCTCATCCCCCTCCCACCGGGGATAGGGGACTTACGACCTGGTAGTTGCAGGATCCTTGGCGGACAGCAACGAAAAAGAAATAAGAAAGACGAAACATAGGGGGAGGGGCGTTTGGAGCCGGGGGCGGCCGGGCCCGTCCCCAAAACGCCCCCTTCCCGGAGGAGCTGTCGTGGTGAAAGGGAAAAGAAGTCAAAAGGCGCCCGGGGACCTAAGCCTCAAAGACGAGGACATTTACGCCGCCATGGCCGAGATTCCCGGGTATCTGGACATCACTCCCAGCGACTTTCAGGAGGTGTACCGCCTGGCCTACCAACACGCCTTGGCACGTCTGGGCCGGGAGGTGACGGCGGCCGAGGTCATGACTCGGGAGGTGGCCTTTGTCCGCACGGACACTCCGGTGGCAGAGGTGGCGGAGCTCATGGGCCGCCTGGGCGTCTCCGGGGTGCCGGTGTTGGACGACAAGGACCGGGTGGCAGGGATTATCTCAGAAAAGGATTTTCTCCGGCGCATGGGCGTAAAGGAATCCGAAAATTTCATGACCCTGGTGGCCACCTGCCTTAAGACCAAGGGGTGCGTGGCCTTGCCCATCAAGAACCGCACGGCCGCGGAGCTGATGAGTGCTCCGGCAGTCACGGTGAGGCCGGAGACCAAAACCGGGGAAATCGCTCGCCTGATGTCCAGCCGCCACATCAACCGGGTGCCCGTGACGGATGCCGAGGGGCGCCTCCTGGGTATCGTCACCCGGTGGGATCTGCTCCGGGCCGGTCGGCTGGAGATCCAGCCATGATAAGGCGGTATTTCCGCAAGATGGGAGGTCACGCCCAGAGCCCGCCCCGGGTGAGCCTGGCTGAAGTGGCCTGGTCCTGGCTGGGGAGCTTTCTGAGCATCGCCCTTTTGGCTTTCCTGAACGACGGTTTCCTGGAGAAACGCGACCTTTTGCTCCTCATCGGATCCTTCGGGGCCTCGGCGGTCCTCATCTACGGGGCCACCAAAAGCCCGCTGGCCCAGCCCCGGAACCTTATCGGCGGTCATATCATTTCGGCCTTGATCGGGGTGTCCGCCTGGAAACTGCTGCACCCCTGTCCCTGGTTGGCCGCCGCCCTGGCGGTGTCGGTCAGCATTGCCGTGATGCACCTCACCAAGACCCTGCACCCCCCGGGGGGCGCCACCGCGCTTATCGCGGTCATCGGCGGCCCCAAAGTGCATCAGCTGGGCTACCTTTATGTGCTTATGCCGGTTATGGCCGGGGCCCTGATTATGCTGGCGGTGGCCCTTGTGGTCAACAACCTGGCTCCCACGCGCCGATACCCGGAGTACTGGCTGTAGGAAACCCCAGGGGGCTCTCCAGCACGGAATCTGTCTGAAAGGCAGGTCTGGCCCCTGGAAACGGACCCAGGAGCCCCCTTATTCGAGCTGACCCGCGATCACCGCGCCAGAAAGTATGCCCCTCGGACTCCAAAACAGGAAGCCCTCCGGTTCTTCCCCAACTAGGGGAGAGCCAGGGGGTGGCGAATTATCGGGGCCCAAAGGTGGGGGGCAGCAACCCCCTCTCCCCCTTCTCCCTCAAACCCGGGAAAGGGAGTTAAGATCTGGTAGCTGCAGGATCTGTGGCGCACGCCACTGCTCCAGGGGGGGATAGCTTATGGGCCAAAGGTTCCCCCACCGCCCCGGGATAGGGACATTCTGGCTCCGGGAGACCAACCCGGTCCCCGGAGGTTACTCGGTAATCCGCCGGTGGTAATAGCTGATGATGTCCCGTTTCGAGATCAGGCCCACTATAGTATCGCCGTTTCCCTTTGTCACCACGGGCAGTTCGTCCACCTCGATCACGGCCATCTTGTCCAGGGCGCTTTGCAGGGTGTCATTCAGGGAAACGGTGACTACCTGAGGGGTGGCCACATCCCGGGCAACCACCACCCGGTCCAGGCTTTCCTCAAACAAAAACTCTCGTACATCATTGAGAGAAAGAATGCCGGTGAGCTTCCCCTCCTCGTTGACCACGGGAAAGTATGCCTCCCGGGACTCGGTCACCGTCTGGATCAGAGTCTTGAAGGGCATAGTCTCGGGAATCAGGGTCAGGGGCCGGGGGGTAAGGGCCTCGTGGACATACATGTCACTCAGCAGCCCCCGGGCAAATTCCCCCACATGGGCGGGGGAAGCCAGACGGTTAAGGGTCTGTTTCTCATATAGGCTGGTGCGGCGCAGGAGGATAAAGGAGGTGGTGGCCACCACCATCAGGGGCACCAGGAGGCTGTAGCTACCGCACATTTCGCAGGCCATGATGATGGAGGAGATGGGAACCTTGGCCACCCCGGCGAAGAAGCCCCCGATGCCCACCACCACAAAGGAGTTGGGATGGAGCACCCATTCCGGGGCCAGTTCATGTCCCCAGAAACCAAAGGCCCCTCCCAGCATGGCGCCCATGAATACCGAAGGGCCGAAGACTCCCCCCGAGCCGCCAGAGCTGATGGTACAGGAAGTGGCCAGAATCTTCATGAAGGCCAGTACCAGCATGGTTGCCCAGAAGATCCGTCCTTCCATGGCCGCCTGAACCCAGCCGTAGCCGCCGTCCATGATCTGGGGAAAGAACAAGGCAATAAGGCCCAGAAGCAGGCCACCCAGGGCCGGCTTCAGGAGCCGGGTTAGTTTCAGGGGGCGAAAGAAGTAATCCCGGGAGCCGTAAAACCATGTGATATACACCCACCCCACCAGGGCGCAGAGCACCCCGAAGAGCACGTAGGCCAAAAGCTCCCGGGGTTCAAAGTTGACCGGTCCGGGGAAGAACAGGGCGGTACGCCCGTACCATTGGTCGAAAATGGAGGAGGCGATGACCGCGGAGACAATGCAGGGGAGGATGGCCTCAAACTCCATTTCGGTTTCCCGGTAAAGGACCTCCGGGGCAAAAAGAGCTGCGCCCAGGGGGGCGTGAAAGATGGCGCCGATGCCCCCCGCGGCCCCGGCCAGCACCAGGATACGCCGATCCCGGGGCTTGAGCCCCAAAAGGGTGCCGAGAAAAGAGCCGAAACCGGCGCCGATCTGGGCGATGGGCCCCTCCTTGCCGGCAGAGCCGCCGCTGCCGATGGTGATGGCGGAGGCCAAAATCTTGACGAAAGGCACCCGTTTCCGGATATATCCCCCCTTATGGTGAAAGGCCTCAATCATGGCGTCGGTGCCGTGGCCCTCGGCCTCCGGGGCGATGAGAAAGACCAGTACCCCCGAAAGCAATCCTCCCAAAGCCGGGATGAACAGGTACAGCCAATGACGGCGGGTGGCCAGGGCCGCCACCATGGAGGCCTCCCATCCCTTTCCAGGTTCCAGAAAGCCGGTGGTCAGGTGAAGGAAGTAATGCAACGCGGTTTTGAGAAGCTCCTCAAAGAGGATGGCTCCAAAACCCGAAACCACTCCCACGGCGATACTCAAAAGAGGCCACTGCAAGTGACCGGCCCAGCCGTGGGTCAGGGGGGCTAGCCTGGACAATCTTCCGGACGCCATATCTTACCAGGTTCTCCAAAAACTGGCGCCCTGGGCCGCCATTGGGTTCAGGGCCCCCTCCAATCCCGTCTTGGCGCAATATCCTGAATGAGGCGGGCCGACACCCCTGAAATTGGGGGCCGCCGTCTAAAACCTATACCAGAATATGTACTTTTTTATAAGATAAGATTCGGGTAAAAGATAATTTTTCTGGCCCGGTCTTGGTTCGGCCCGGTTTTCCGGTTAAAGTTACAACTGAATCAAGCTCGCTCCCCCGGAGTCTTAAGCTCCCAATTTTGAGGGATGGCCTGTGAGCTCCGCCTTTTTTCCTGAACCGACCTCGTCCGGGGATGGGCCGCGAGCACACCTTATCCGGGTGACAATGGAAGGAATCCTATGGCAGTGCGTCTGGAAATCGCCTGGCGGCCGGAGCTTCCGGATTCCGAAGGGGAAGCCCTGCGGCGCAAGGCCCGGGAATACTTCGGCCTGGAATTGAACCGGGTCCGGGTTCTGCGCCTGTTGATGCTGGATGTGGACTTAAGTGAGACGGAACTGGAGGCGGTGCGCTTGGAAGTGTTCACCAACCCGGTGACCCAGGTCTCCAGCTTTTCCCCTCTGGCCCGGGACTTCGACTTCGCCGTCTGGGTGGGGTTCCGGCCCGGAGTCCGGGACAATGCCGGGGCCGTGGCCCTGGAGGCCATGGAGACCTTCCTCGGCCGCGCCTTTCCTCCAGGGGCGGCGGTGTACACCTCCAAGCTATACCTCCTCTCCGGAGTCCAGCTCAGCCGGGAGCAGGCCACCCGGGTGGCCCGGGAGCTTTTGGCCAATGACCTCATCCAGGAGTTCCGCATATTCTCCCGGGAGGATTGGGACCCCCGGGAGGGAGTGGGGCTCATCCTTCCCCGGGTGGACCTGGCCCACCAGCCCGAGGTGGCGGTTTTCCCCCTCTTAGACCTTCAGACCCTCCGCTCCCTGAGCGAGGCCCGGCATCTGGCTCTGAGGGACCAGGATCTGCCCATCATCCTGGACTATTTCCGGCGTCCCGAGGTTCTGGCCCGCCGGGCCCGGGTGGGCCTCGGCCCCCCCACCGATGTGGAGCTGGAATATCTGGCCCAGGCCCGGAGTGACCACTGCAACCACAACACCTTCAGGGGTCGCTTTTTCTACCGGGACCGGGTCACGGGGGAACAACTGGTCCTGGACAACCCCTTCCAGACCTGCATCGCCCGTCCTACTGCGGAAATCGCCCGGGAGAAGCCCTGGGTGGTGTCGGTTCTCACGGACAACGCCGGTGTGGGGGCGTTCGACGAGGAGTTCTGCTATGTCATCAAGGGAGAGACCCACAACTCCCCTTCTAATCTGGAGGCTTACGGCGGTGCCCTCACCGGCATCGTGGGGGTGTACCGGGACCCCCTGGGCACTGGTCGGGGAGCCCAGCTCATTGCCGGAATTTACGCTTATGGGGTGGGTCCCCGGGACTACCCCGGGCCTTTGAAGCCCCGGCTCCATCCCCGGCGTCTTTTGGACGGGGTCATTGAGGGGGTGAAAGACGGGGGCAACAAAAGCGGGGTGCCCACCATCACCGGGGCTTTGTATTTTGACGGATGCTACCTGGGCAAATGTCTGGTGTTCGTGGGGGCCTTGGGTCTCATGCCCCGGACCGTGGCCGGGTCCCCCGGGGCCCAGAAAAAGGCCCGGCCCGGAGACCTCCTATTCATGTGCGGCGGCCGGGTGGGGGTGGACGGCATCCACGGAGTGACCGCCTCCTCCGAGGTGGCCACCCCTGGCACCCCCGCCGGACATGTGCAGATCGGCGACCCTTACACCCAAAAGAAAATGCACGATTTTCTTCTCGAGGCCCGGGACCGGGGTTACATTGACTTTATCACTGACTGCGGCGGGGGCGGGCTGTCCTCGGCAGTGGGGGAATCGGCCCGGCTGGCCGGTGGGGTCGAGGTCTGGCTGGATCAGGTGCCACTCAAATACGCCGGTCTGGACCCCTGGGAAATCTGGGTGTCCGAGTCCCAGGAGCGCATGGTGGTGGCCTTGGCCCCGGAACACCAGGAGGCCTTCCGGGACCTGGCCCGGCTCCATGAGGTGGAGGTGAGCGCCATCGGCCGCTTCACCGACACCGGGCTTATCGAGGTAAAACACGGGGGGCGCACCTGCGCCCTGATGGACCTGGCTTTTCTTCAGGAAGACTTTCCCGCCTGGGAGTTTGCCGCGGAGTGGGTCCCCCCGGAAGAGCGCCTGAGCGAGCCGGTGTTGGGGGAGGTGGAAGACCAGCGGCAACTGCTTCTTACCATGCTGGCCCGCCCCAATCTGTGCTCCCGGGAATGGATCACCCGCCAGTATGACCACGAAGTGCAGGGACGGAGCGTCCTAAAGCCCCTAGTGGGGCGGGAGTGTCCGGTGCCCGGGGACGCCGCGGTGCTTCGCCCCCGCCTGGACCGCCATCGGGGCTTGGCCCTGGCTCTGGCCTTGAACCCGGCCTACTCCCGCATTGACACCTACCACATGGTGCAGGTGACCATGGATGAGGCGGTGCGGCGCCTTCTGGCGGTAGGTGGCGACCCGGACCACCTGGGGGGGGTGGACAATTTCTGCTGGCCCAGCGTGGAGTATCACCCCGAAAAAAACCCCGACGGCAGGTTCAAGGCCGCCCAGCTGGTGCGGGCCTGTCTGGCACTTAGAGACCTGTGCCGGGCTTATGGAATTCCCCTTCTTTCAGGCAAGGACAGCATGTATGTTGACGGGGTGCTGCCGGGGGCTTTTGGGGAGACCCACCGGGTATCGGGGCTTCCCACCTTGTTTTTCACCGCAGTGAGTGTCATACCGGACCTCAGACGGGTGGTCAGCCTGGATTTCAAGGCCCCGGGGGATCTCATCTACCTTTTGGGTCACACCCGGCCGGAGCTGGGGGGATCCGAGTTTTACGAGCTTTTAGGCTATGTTGGCCTGAGCGTACCCCAGGTGAGGCCCGGGGAGTTTCTGCCCCTTTACCGGGCCCTGTTCCAGGCCATCTTGGAGGAAGTGTTGGCCTCCTGCCGGGGCCTCTACCGGGGCGGACTGGCGGTGCATCTGGCCCTCTGCAGCCTGGCCGCCGGCCTGGGGGTGGAGGTGGAGATGGGAGAGCTGCTCCCGGGGCATCCGGCCCATGCAGGTCTGTACTCCGAATCCGCCGGCCGCTTTCTGGTTAGTGTGGCCGCCAGGGACCGGACCCGCTTCGAGGCGCTATTTCAGGGCCTCCCCTGTAAGCTTCTGGGTGAAGTGCGGCCCGACCGGAGCTTCCGGGTCCGGCGCCACGGCCGCCTCCTTCTGGAGGCCACTTTGGACGAACTAAAGGAGGCCTGGACCCGGCGCTTCGGAGATCTGGTGTAGCCCCTGAAACTGGAGCAAACCTTAAGCCCCCAGTGGTCTTTCCCATTGAACCGAAAACCGGTAACCTATTAGCCGAAAACAAATAAACCATCCAAGGTGCTGACATGCACGCCGAAATGCTCATTTTGCGGTTTTCCAAGGAAGTGGTGGATCAGCCCATCATCTTCCGGCTGGTGAAGGACTATGACCTGGAGTTCAACCTTCTCAAAGCCACCATCTACCCGGGCCGGGAGGGGCTGTTGGTCATGGAGCTCAAGGGACATCCCAAGAATTTCCGCCGGGGGATCAAGTACCTGAAGGACTCCGGGGTCAAGGTGCAGCGCATGGCCCACGAGGTGAGGCGCAATGAAGATACCTGCTTCCAATGCGGCGCCTGCACCGCGCTTTGTCCCACCGGGGCCCTCCACATTCTCCGGCCGCAGATGGAAGTGGGCTTTGACCCCGGAAAATGCAGCGCCTGTGAGCTGTGCTGCGTGGTGTGCCCTGCCCGGGCCATGGAGGTCAAAATCAACCGGGAGGCGGTGTGACCGCCTTGGTAAAATTCCCGGGAAGGTCAAGGACAGGCATCCGCCGGTCGGTCAGGCGGGGGTCCTGACCCTCGGGAAGTCAGGCCCGTCTTGTTGCTCCCCTTCTTCATCAGCGCCTACGCCGTAGTCATTGCGGCGCTTTACTTTTTCCTGCCCCTTTATCTTAAGGGGGCTCTCGGGTTTTCCGGGGGGGAGATCGGCCTGCTCTATGGGGTGCTCAGCCTTAACTCCCTGGTGGCCGCCTTTCCCGTGGGGGTGCTGGGGGACCGCTATCCCGCCCGGATTTTGACCCGCCTGGGGCTCTTCGGTACCGCCTTCACTCTGTGGCTCCTCCCCCAGGTGGAGCGTTTCTGGCCCTTTTTGCTGGTATTTTTCCTTTTTGGCTTGAGCCTTCTCATGTTCCGCCAGTCCCTGGACATCATGCTGTTCAAGGAGGATGCCCTGGATGACCGGACCCGGCGCTTCGGGGTGTACAACGCCTGACGTATGGGGGGCATGACCGCCGGCATCCTCCTTGGTGGGGTTTCCCTCCATTATCTGGACTTTCCTCGGACCTTCGTTCTTTTGGGGGCCCTGATGCTCCTGCTTCTTGTCCTTACCTGGCGTCTGCCCCGGACCCGGGGGCGCCGTATCCCCCTGCTGCATTACGGCCGGGACTTTCTGAGCCGGCCCGTCCTCTTTTTCGTCACCTGGCTGTTCCTCTTCACCATGCACTGGGGCGCGGAGGGCACCAGCCTGGGGCTGTTTCTTACCACCGGTCTGGGTCTCACTCCCTTGGGCATGGGACTCTATCTGGCCGGGGAATTCAGTCTGGTGGCCCTCACCGCTTACCTCTACGGCCGCTTCTGGGCCGGGCGTCTTAGCCCCCGGGGGTTTCTCACCCTGGCCCTGGCCACCTCCGGGTTAGGGCACATCCTCATGACCTATCCCCATCTGGTCTGGTCCTTTCTATGGCGCGGGGTGCACGGTCTGGGGGACGGACTCATCATGATGGAGACCTACACCACCATTGCCCGGCTCTTTAAGGTGGAGCGCATCGGCGGACACGCGGGTCTCATCACCTTGACCACCACTTTGGGGACCCTGACGGGCTCCCTGGTCTTCGGCCCCTTGGGGGCGGCCTGGGGCTATCACCTGCCTCTGGTGGTCTCCGGACTCACCAGCCTGGCTCTCATCCCTCTCGCCTATATAGGGTTGAAAGAATGAGGGGGAAAAGGGTATCCTGGAGCCGGTCCGGATCCCCCCTGCATGGAGAGGCCCAGGATCCCCCATCTTACCCGAGGAGATGCCATGCACCTGACTTTTCACGGCGCGGCCCAGACAGTTACCGGGTCCCAGCACTTGCTCACCCTGGGGAGCCGGCAGATTCTGCTGGATTGCGGCCTCTACCAGGGAAAACGGGAGGAGGCCCGGAGGCGCAACCAGGAGTTTCCCTTCGCGCCCGCCCAAGTGGAGGCGGTGATCCTGTCCCACGCTCACATAGACCACTCCGGCAATCTGCCCAACCTGGTGAAGCAGGGGTTCCGGGGCCCTATCTTCTCTACTCCGGCCACAGCCGACCTGTGCCGGGCCATGCTTCTGGACAGCGGTCATATCCAGGAGGAGGACGTGGCCTATGTAAACCGCAAACGGCGACAAGCGGGGGAGGCGCCAGTGGAACCCCTTTACACCCGGGAGGAGGCGGCCGTCGCCTTGAAACACTTCCGCCCCCTGCCCTATGACCAGCCCTTCTCCCTGGGGGATGGCCTTACCCTCACCTTTTATGACGCCGGGCACATGCTGGGGTCGGCCCTGGTGGTCCTGGACTTCACCGCCGGAACCCCAGCAACGGGGCGGCGCCTGGTGTTCACCGGGGACCTGGGGCGGACCGGGGTCCCCCTGCTGCGCGACCCCGTCCCCCTGTCCGGGGCGGATGTGCTGATCCTGGAAAGCACTTACGGCAGCCGCACCCATCCGCCCCTTCCGGAGTCGGCTATCGCTTTGGGGCAGGTCATCCGCCGCACCGCGGCCCGGGGCGGGAAGGTCATCATCCCCGCCTTCGCGGTGGAACGTACCCAACTCCTGGTCTTTCTTTTGAACCAGCTCTACCATCAGGGGGAGCTGCCCGACCTCCCGGTTTTTGTGGACAGCCCCCTGGCGGTGGATGTCACCGAGGTGTTCCGGCGCCACCCGGAATGTCTGGACGAGGAAACCCGCGCTTACCTGAGGCGGGCCGACCCGGACGGCGATATCTTTGGGTTCCGGCGCCTGCGCTATATTCGGGAGGTGGAGGATTCCAAGGCCCTTCACGGCCAAAGGGGGCCGGCGGTCATCATCAGCGCTTCCGGCATGGCCGAGGCCGGGCGCATCCAGCACCATCTCAAGAACAACATCGGCGACCCCCGGAACACCATCCTGATAGTGGGCTGGCAGGCCCCCAACACCCTGGGTCGCCGCCTGGTGGAGCAGGCCCCGGTGGTCCGGATCTTCGGCCAGGAATACCGGCGGGAAGCCGAGGTGGTGACCTTGAACGGCTTCAGCGGGCACGCCGACCAGCCTGGCCTCCTTGAGTGGGTCAGCCACTTCCGCAAGCCCCCTCAACAGACCTTTGTAGTTCACGGCGAACCCGAGGGAGCTCAGGCCCTGGCCGGGCGACTGAAAAATGATTTGAAGTGGCCCGAAGTGTTGATCCCCGAGCTCCATCAGAGAGTGGAGCTTTGGATCTGAGAAGAAATCGCTCTCCGGGGCAACCCTGTCGGGGTCCTGGGGCTCTCCGGTTTCCCGCCCGTCCAAACCGGAAACCAGAGTCCCGGCATAAAGGTCAGGAGGGCCTGGGGGACTCCCGGAGGCGCCGGCGGGCCGCCTGATAGACCTCCTGGATAATCTCCCCCGACAGCCGCCTGAGGGCGGCGCTCATGCCCTGGGCCAGGCCCGCCGGGGTCTTGGCGGGCAGGGGCTCGGCGGCCCGGAAAGTCTTATGGAAAACCACCCGTCGGTGGACCTCCGGGCTCTCAAGGTCCACCAGAGTGACACTTATGGTCAAGGCGGCCTGCCAGGTTCCGGGGGTGTCCACCTCCTGGATTTCCTCCACCCCGCCCTCCAGGCGGAAACGGCCTTCCCCGGTGCCCTCCCGGCGGAGCACCGCTTGAAACATCCCGGCCTCCCTCAGGTCCCGGATCAAAAGGTCCGTCACCATGGCTCCCGGGGCCACCCGCCAGCGGTGGTACTGGTAGGCGTCGCTCACCTGGGGGGCAGGCTGGTAGAGCATAGCGGTGCTATTGAAGGCCTGAGCCACCTCGAAGGGCTCCACCAGAAGCACCGCCGGCAGGGGCTCCGCCACCTTAAGGACCGGGGGCGGATACTCCAGAAGGTAGCGGTGCACCAAGGCGGGAGAGCCGCCGCAGGCCTGAAGGGCGAGAACCCCCCCCAGGCCGAGCAGCAGGCGGCCGGCCGCGGTCGCCAATTTTCTCAGGTTTTCCTGGACCTTCATTCATTCCACCTTTTTCTGGGAGGCTTGCCGAAAAGCACATCCGAGGGCCGCTGATACAGCCGCTCCAGCAGCTGTTCCAGGGTCTCAGAGGCCTGCTTCACATTCTGGCTGGTGCCCCGCAGATCCCGGGTGATCTGGGCCATCTGCCCCCGAAGTTCCCCCACCTTCAACGCTTCCACCTCCCGGGTGAGGGCGTTCAGAGCTTGCCGGGCCTCCTTCAGGGTGGCCCGGGCGTCGGTCAGGGTATCCTGCAGGGTACCGGCCGATTTGGACTTCTCCACCCGGCCGGTGACAAAGGCCAGGTTGGCTGCGGTTCTCTCCAGTTGCGTCAGGATTCCCTTGACCTCCTTGCTGCGGGCCAGCTGGCCGATGTCCCTGATGGTGGCCTTGACCTCGGCGGCCACCCCCACCACGTCAAGGTCTTTGAGTTTGTGGGCAAAATCCTCAATAGCCGACATGATCCGGCGGATTTCCGAGGGCTTGGAGATAATCACCGGGTATTCCGAGGCAAACTCGATCTTGGGAGCCTGTGCCTGGTCCTCTGGCCGGCGTCGGTCCAGGTTGACAAACAGAACCCCGGTGATGCCGGTGACCGTGAGCTGAGCCACCGTGGTCCGGGCCGGGTCATCCCGCATGCTGATGTTCATAACCACCGCGATGAGGCGGTTGTCGGGGGCGATGCGGATATCGGTGACCCGGCCCACCTTGACTCCCCGGTACTTAACCTCCGAATCCTTCTGCAGGCCCTGCACCGACTCGTCAAAATAGGTGACGTACAGCTTCCCCCGGTCGAAATATCTGGTGGCCCCGATCCATACCAGGGTGACCGCCAGGATGGCCACCCCCCCGAAAAGAAACAGGCCCACCAAAAGACTGGAAACCTTTTTGGGCATGTCAGGTCCTTTCACCTTCAGGTTTCAGGGGCTGTCGGTTGAAAAAATTGTACACCCGGGGGTCGGTGGCCTGCTCCTTGAGGACAAAGGGGTCACCCTCGGCGATGATGCCCTTGGCCTCCTTGTCCAGCATTATGACCCGGTGGGCGATGGCAAAGATGGAGGGCAGTTCGTGGGTGACCACCACCATGGTGGTGCCCAGACCGGTGTTGATATTCTTGATCAGGACATCCAGGCCGGCGCCGGTGATGGGGTCCAGACCGGCGGAGGGCTCGTCGAAAAAAAGAACCTCCGGGTCCAGGGCCATAGCCCGGGCCAGACCGGCCCGCTTCTGCATACCCCCCGAGAGCTCGGCGGGCAGATGGTTCTCGTAACCCGCCAGCCCCACCATGGCAAGTTTAAGTCTGACCAGGGCCTCAATCTCCGCCAGGCTCAGGTCGGTGTGCCCCATAAGGGGGAGGGCCACATTTTCCGCCAGGGTCATGGAGCCGAACAGGGCCCCCGACTGGAAGGCCACGCCGATTTTGCGCCGGAGTCTGGCCAGCTCCTTCTGGTTGTCGGTGTGGACCTCGATCCCGTCAATCAGAACCCGACCGGTGTGGGGACGGTAAAGGCCGATAAGGTGCTTCATCAGGGTGGATTTGCCGCAGCCGCTCCCTCCCAGCACCACCAGCACCTCCCCCCGCTGGACCTCGAAGCTTACCCCTTCGAACACCACATTGTCGCCGAAGCGGGCGGTAAGATTTTCCACCACGATGAGGGGTTGGGAATGGTTTTTCACAGGCCGGGTCATCAAAGGTCAGCCGCCGCCCTCTCAGCGGATGTAGTGCAGCACAATGGCGAAGGCGGCGTCAATGATTATGATCAGAAAGAGGGAGGCCACCACCGCGGAGGTGGTCTTAAGACCCACTCCCTCGGCGCCGCCGGTGACCGTAAACCCACGCTGGCAGCCGATGCCGGCCACCACCACCCCGAACACCACCGCCTTGATGAGGCTGGTGCTGATGTCGAACAGTTTCATGACCCCCCGGACTTCATTGACAAAGGTGTAGGCGGTAAGGTCCAGGAGGGTGACGCCGATGAACAAGCCCCCCAGAATCCCGGCAAAGGTGGCGTACACCGTTAGTACGGGCACCACCACCGCGGCGGCCAGGACCTTGGGCACCGCCAGAAAACCCATAGGATCAAAACCCATGACCAGAAGGGCGTCCACCTCCTCGTTCACCTTCATGGTGCCGATTTCGGCGGCGAAGGCTGACCCGGAGCGGCCGGCCACCAGGATGGCGGTCAGAATCGGCCCCAGTTCCTTGACCATGGCGATGCCCACCAGGGACGCCACATAAATGGTGGCTCCCAACTGCTTGAGCTGCAGAGCCGACATAAAGGCGATGACCATGCCCAGAAGCAGGCTCATGAGCCCCAGGATAGGCACCCCGTCCAGACCGGCCCGTTTCATGGTAACCAGGACCTCCTCCCAGCGCACCCGGCGGGGATGGAGGGCGGCCCGCCCCAGGGCGAAGACCAGGTCCCCCACAAAAATCAGGAGTTCCACCAGGTCCCGGGCCACGTTCATAACCCCCTGGGTCATCTGGGCCCATAACCCCGGAGCCTGGGGCGCCGGGCGCAGGGTCGGCCGGGTGAGGGCCTCGGGGTCCATCAAATCCAGGATCTCCTGAACCCTTGGAGGCACCTCGGCCAACTTGAAGACCACCCCCCGCTCCCTGGCCTGGTTCGAAAGGTTAAGCAGAATGAGAGCCCCGGCGCTGTCCAGATATTCCACCCACTTCAGGTTTACCAGCACCTGATCCACCCGGCCCCGGGTCCAGACCTGCTGGAGCTCCTGGTTAAGGGCTTGGCTGTGCTCCAAGGAAAGGCGGCCTTTGAGGGCGAGAAGGAGGGACCCGGGTCTTTCCTCTGTCACCTGAACCGCATATTCCCAGGCTTCGCCCGCTTTTCCCTTATCCCGTGCCATGGCATCCGGTTCCATCAAGCCCTTAAGGTCCGTTCTCTCAGGAGCGGGAAAAGTCCAGGGAGAGAAATTCCGTCTCCGTCAGCCCCAGCTTTTCCTTAAGTTTCCGGCTCTCAATCACCAATACCACCACCCCTTCCACCCGCTCCTTATGGAGCAGGGGAGCGCAGATGGCCGAAATGGCCGTGCCGTCAGGCCGATAGAGGATGGCAGGCACCGGCGTCTTGCTCTCCACCGCCCGCTTCACCGCGGCATAGTCGGAAAAGTTCCACATGGGCACCTTCTCCTCCGGGTAAACCGCGATGGTGACACCGTCCCGGTCCAGCACCACTACATTGTCCAGGAGGCCCTCGCAGTCATCGGCGCACACGGAAAAAAGGCGGAGCAGCACCCCCTGGATGCCCCTTTTGTCCTCCTGGGCCACTGGTTGGGCCAGAGGGTCGGCCAGCCGCTCCAGAACGCGAAAAACCTGGTCCCGGAAGCCGGCCTGCCTGGGGCTGAGGGGCAGGGACTCCGAACAGCCCCAGGCCCTCCACCCCGCAAAAAAAATCAGCAAAATCAAGAAAAATCCCTTTTCCCGGATAGCAGTCCGCTTCATACCGGTTCCTTTGCCTTTTCCGGTTATCAGCCGAATTCTCCCGGCTGTGGAGCGCCAATGGTGACTTTCACGAAAATGCCTTTTAAAAGCAACCCTGCCAGAATCCGCCGGTTTTCCGGCATTATCCCATAAAAACCTCTTAAGGTGAAGAAATCTGCCGGAGGCTTCCCCATTTTCCGCAAATCCCTCCCCCAAGATCCCAGCCCTGCCTTTGGGAGATGCCAGGGGACGGATTATTCTCCCTATTGCGATTTTTGTATGTTATATTAACTTCATTGAAAAATCCGGACCCTGCGGGCCCCGTGTAACTCTCAGGATCCGGTTTCCAGGCCGCAGTTCGGCTTTGAGATCTGCGGCTGAATTTCTAGGTTTTCCCCATAAACGAAAGATACCTGGCAGCCATGGAAATTGTCATCCGGACCAGATCCGGGTCGGATGCCTCTTTAGGATGGAGGCACCGGCTGTTTTCCGCCTCCCCTGAGCAGGCTCGGGACACCGGTATGGCCCTGACGCTTCTTTGTCTTCTCGGGGTTTATTTCTGGGAGGTCCAGACTCTGGTGCCTGCAGCCCTGGTCATTCTGGGCCTCACCATGGTTTGGCCCCGGGCCTTCCGCCCCCTGGCGGGCCTTTGGTTCGGGTTTTCCCATCTATTGGGGACCATCATGTCCCGGGTGATTCTCACAGTGCTGTTTTTCGGGCTGGTTACCCCCATCGGTCTTCTGCGCCGGGCCCTGGGGGCTGACGTGTTGCAGCTGAAAAAGTGGAAAAAAGGCCAGGAATCGGTTTTTCAGGTTCGGGGTCAGCTGGTGACCCCCAAGGATTTACAGGCGCCATACTGAGCGGAAATTCAAGGTGATCTATGGATTTTCTCAAAGACCTTTGGGGTTTCATGCGGGTCCGGAAAAAGTACTGGCTTTTGCCCATAATCCTCACCCTGCTGTTCTTCGGGGTGCTCATCGTGTTCACCAGCAGTTCAGCCATCGCGCCCTTTATTTACACCATCTTTTAAACTCACTATGCCGGAAGCCATCCTGGGTCTGTCGGCCTTTTATCACGACAGCGCCGCCTGCATCCTGGTGGAGGGGGAGATTGTGGCCGCGGCCCAGGAGGAGCGCTTCTCCAGGAAAAAACACGACCCCTCTTTCCCGTCCCGGGCCTTGGCCTACGTCCTTACGGAGTCGGGCCTCAGCATCTCCGATCTGACCGCGGTGGCCTTTTACGACAAGCCCTACCTGAAGTTTGAGCGGCTTTTGGAGACCTATCACGCCTTCGCTCCCCGGGGGCTCAGGAGCTTTCTCATGGCCATGCCGGTGTGGGTGAAGGAGAAGCTTCTGATGCGCAAGGTTCTTAAAGATGAGCTGGCCAAATTGGGGGAAGGGTCCCCGCCCCTGTTCTTTCCGGAACATCACCTGTCCCACGCGGCCAGCGCCTTTTATCCCTCCCCCTTTGAAGAGGCGGCCATTCTCACCATTGACGGGGTGGGGGAATGGGCCACCTCCACCATCGGCTACGGCCGGGGCAAGGACATCACCATCCTCCGGGAGCTGGACTTTCCCCACTCCCTGGGTCTTTTATACTCCGCCTTCACATATTACACCGGGTTCAAGGTGAACTCCGGGGAATACAAGCTCATGGGTCTGGCCCCTTACGGCAATCCGGACTCTGAGCAGACCCGGCGTTTCCGCCGTTTGATTTTGGACGAGTTGGTGGATTTGCGGCCGGACGGCTCTCTTTTGCTCAACATGGACTATTTTGACTATGCCACCGGCCTCACCATGTGCCGGGACGACCGTTTTACCCGGCTTTTCGGGATTCCGCCCCGGCCCCGGGAAGGGCCTTTGACCCAGGACTACATGAATATGGCCTTGGCCATCCAGCAGGTCACCGAAGAGGTGGTGCTGCGCATGGCCGCCACCGCCCGGGAACTCACCGGCGCCGACTATCTCACCATGGCCGGGGGCGTAGCCCTTAATTGCGTGGCCAACGGCAAGCTTCTGCGCCGGGGCCTTTTCCGGGATCTCTGGATCCAGCCGGCTGCGGGGGACGCTGGAGGTGCCCTGGGCGCCGCCCTGGCCGTCTGGCACATTGAAAAGGGCCGGGACCGGCAGCTTCCCCAGGGTCTGGACGCCATGCAGGGCGCCTATCTGGGTCCGGAGTTCGGCCCCGATGACATCCTCAGGGTCTCCCGACGTTACCTTGCCCCTTACCGGAGGTACCCGGATTTCGACACCCTGGTCCGGGAGGTGGCCCGGCTCCTGAATGAGGGTCAGGTGGTGGGCTGGTTTCAGGGCCGCATGGAATGGGGCCCCCGGGCCTTGGGAAACCGCAGCATCCTGGGGGACGCCCGCAACCCGGAGATGCAAAAACACCTCAATCTCAAGATCAAATACCGGGAGGGCTTCCGGCCTTTCGCCCCTTCGGTGCTCTATGAGGACACCGCCGAGTACTTTGAGCTGGACCGTCCTTCCCCCTATATGCTGCTGGTGGCCCCGGTCAAGGCAAACCGCCGCCGGCCCTTGCCCCCCGGGTACCATGACCTGGAACTGTTTGAGCGCCTGTATTGCCAACGCTCCGACATCCCCGCCGTCACCCACGTGGACTTCTCCGCCCGGATCCAGACGGTGCACCGGGAAACCAACGAAAAGTACTGGCGGCTCTTAAAGGCCTTCAAGGACCTTACCGGCTGCGGTCTTCTGGTCAACACCAGCTTCAATGTCCGGGGGGAACCCATAGTGTGCACCCCGGAGGACGCCTACCGCTGCTTTATGCGCACCGAGATGGACTATCTGGTGATGGACCAGTTTCTCTTTGACAAAAAAGATCAGCCTCCCTTCAAGGAGGCCGGTGACTGGCGCCGGGAATACGAACTGGATTAGGTTGCGGGAAAAAGCTGCCGGAAGGCATAACGGGCCGGCTGGCCAGTGCCCCCCTTCCCTCTTCACCAACCCCGGGCCGTCAGCAGCCGGGCCAGGGCCTGGGCCACCATCCGGTTGCCCGTAGGTTTGAGGTGCACCCCGTCCGCCTCATATACCGGAGTGCGCCGGGGACACAAGGCATTGCGGAAGTCCACGAAAAAAGGTCGGTTTTTAAGCTGCGCGGCCAAGGCGTCATAAGTTACAGCGAAGTTGTGGCGCACCTTGAGGAACCGGGAGCCCATGACCGCCAGTTGCTGTTCCCGGGCCTTGACCCCCGGGTCCACCTCCCCGGTCTCCACCCACAAAAAGGGCTGCCACACCAAAAGAAAGGCGGCGCCGTAGGCCGAGGTGAGTTTCTCCACATGCTCGTAACGCCTGGCCGTGGCCCGGACCATCTCCATTAGGGCTGGGTCTGTGGGATCCAGGGGCATTACCGTCTGGCGGAGCTTGTAAATAAGCTCCCGGCTGAAAGAGGCGTACAGGGCGGCGTTCAGGGGTTTGAGCAAACTTAAGTAACTCCGCCGGTGACTCTCCACCAGACCCCTAAGGGAGTGGTAACCGTGATGGGCCTGGGAGGTACGGTACTGGTTGAAATAGGAGCAGTCGTTGGCTCCGTCGTAAAAAATCACCAGGTCGGGGGGCTCCGGGCTTTCCAGGAGCAGTTTCTGGAGATACTTGGTCTCCAGCAGGGAATTGAAGGAATTTTCCCCGTAATTTGTTACAATTACCGGAGGCTTGGCCCGGGGGCGGTTAAGCTCTGCCGCCAGATAGCTGGGGATGGTCTCTTCGGGTTTCACCCACCCGCCCCGCATGGTGGAGCCCCCCAGGAGCCACAGGCGCCGGACCCTCCCCCCGGCCGCCGCCAGCGCCGCCCCGGAGGGATTGCCGGTGGTGGGCTGCACCCCCTCTACATTGAGGAAGATGGCATAGGCGTCGTAGTCCACCCGGCTGCCTTCCCAGGGGTGGCCGTAAATCAGAAAGTTGGTTGCGGTGATCACCAGAAAGCAGAACACCTCCAGGCCCACCACCAGGAGGAGGAGCCATTTGACCGGCAGCCAAAGAATACGGGAAATGGATTTCACCGGCGACCTGCCTTTCCCTACCGGACCCCTCGCGATATCCGGCCTTGTCCTCCTGACCGGGAAACTGGGGGGCCTCAAAATGATTTTGGAAAAAATTGAAGGGATTTCTCCTGAAGTTCGATAATTCTATCAGGGGTATGGTTCATGGACAAGGAAGTCCAGAGGAGCATCAGGGAGAGATTGTGCCATGGAACATCTCAAAGCCGGCCTCAAACTTAACATCGACCAGGTATCCCGCCTCACCGGCGTCAAAAAGGTCACCCTGCGCTATTGGGAAAAGTCTTTCGGAGAGTTTCTTAATCCAAGCCGTTCCGGTTCGCAACGCCGGGAATACAGCATGGCAGACCTGGAAATCATTGACACCATCAAAAAGCTCTTGGAAGAAGAGCACCTCACCAACAAAGGGGTGAAAATCCGCCTGGGCCAGAAGCTGAAGGCTTCCTGACCGGCCCCCGGTCAGCCCTGGTTTCCGCTCCCCCAGGTTACCGGGAGGGGCCTCCCCCTTTCCTTTTGGTTTCCGGTGGCCGGGCCTCCCGGAGGAGATCGGCCCTGAAGGCCGCCACAAAGGCCGCCAGATCCTCCTGCCAGGGGCGCATGAGGTTCAGTCCCGCGGCCTTCAGCCGGCCATTTTCCAGGATGGAGTTCAAAGGACGGGGGGCGGGGGCGGGAAAGTCCCGACTGGGACAAGGTTTCACCTTCTTCACCACTCCCAGCTGAGATAGGAAAAAAACCGCCTGCTCATACCGGGTGCAATAACCCTCGGCGCTGGCGTGAAACAGACCTTCGGCTCCTGCCGCCAGGAGGCGGGCCAGCTGATGGGCCAGCCGGTAAGACCAGGTGGGGGAACCGAACTGATCCGCCACCACCCGGATTTCCGGGACCTCGGGGTCCAAGGCCAGTCTCAGGATGAGTTTCAGAAAGTTCTGGCCTCCTTTGCCGTACAGCCAGGCGGTGCGCACGATAAGATGGCGGGGGGCCTCCTCCTGAACGGCCCGTTCCCCCTCAAGCTTGGTCTGTCCGTAATAGGAGAGGGGCGCAGGGGCGTCCCCCTCCAGATAAGGCATTGGCGGGGGTTTTTGACCGTCAAAGACATAGTCCGTGGAAATATGCACCAATAGACACCCCCGGCGAGCCGCGGCCCGGGCCAGGTTCCGGGGGCCGAGGACATTGGTCCGGTAGGCCTCCTCCCTTTCTGTCTCGCACCGGTCCACATGGCTGAAGGCGGCGCAGTTCAGGATGACCTGGGGCCGGAAGACCGACACCGCGCCCTCCACCTGGGAAGAGCTGGTGATATCCAGGTCCTTGCGACCAGGGGCCCAGATCTCGTGGGAGTCTGACAGCACCACCAGACATTCCCGTCCTAAAAGGCCCCCTCCGCCGGTGAGCAGGATTTTCATAAAGGGTCAGTCTGCTTAAACCCCGAGGACTTCTGGCCCCAGGTCATGCCTCATTCCCGAAAACCGGCAGCTGCCCAGGGGACAGGTCCCCCAGCCGGGGGTATTGCCGGTCTTTTTCCGATAGCACCGGAGCCGTCACCGGCCAGGGTATGGCAAGGTCCGGGTCGTTCCAGATGACGCCGTATTCGTCTTCCGGGTGCCAATAATCGGTGCACTTGTAAAGCACGGTGGCGGTGTCACTCAGGACCGCAAAGCCGTGGGCAAACCCGGGAGGCACATAAAGCTGCTGACAGGTGTCGGCCTTGAGGGTGACCGCCAGCCATTTCCCGAAATCAGGCGACCCCCGGCGGAGGTCCACCACCACATCCCAGATTTCCCCGGTCAAGGGCATGACCAGCTTCCCCTGGGGATGACGCAGCTGATAGTGCAGCCCCCGGATCACCCCCCGGAGGGAAAAAGAGATGTTGTCCTGGACAAAAGTCCCAGGGATGCCGTGCTCCGGATAGCGCCGGGCCTGAAAGATTTCGAGAAAATGGCCCCGGACGTCCCGGAACACCCGGGGGGTGATAAGGAGAATCTCCGAAAACGCCAGAGAACTTACCTGCATGGCGCCTTTCCTTTCCCGGACCCTTCCGGCAAGCCCCTCATCGCTCCCCATAATGAAGCACCAGCCACTCCCGGTAAGCGCCGCTCTTAACCTGGGCCACCCACTCGGGATGGTCCAGATACCAGCGCACCGTCCGGGCCAGACCGCTTTGGAAGGTTTCCCGGGGCTGCCAGTCAAGTTCCCGGGAGATCTTGCTGATATCCATGGCATAGCGCCGGTCGTGGCCGGGTCGGTCCTTGACGAAGGTGATCAGCCGCCGGTGGGGCACGTGGGGAGAATCGGGAAACCACTCATCCAAAAGGGCGCAGAGGGTTTCCACCACCTCCAGGTTGGTTTTCTCGCAATTCCCCCCGATGTTGTAACTTTCCCCCACCCGTCCCCGGGCCAGCACCAGAAGAAGAGCCTGGCAATGGTCCGCCACATAAAGCCAATCCCGGACATTCAGACCGTCCCCATAAACCGGCAGGGGGGCGCCTTCAAGGGCGTTAAGGATCATCAGGGGAATGAGCTTCTCCGGAAACTGAAACGGGCCGTAATTGTTGGAACAGTTGGTGATGAGAGTGGGCAGCCCATAGGTTTGGTGGTAGGCCCTGACCAGATGGTCGCTGGCCGCCTTGGAGGCGGCATAGGGGCTGTTGGGGGCATATGGAGTGGCCTCCGTAAAGGGCGGGTCCCCGGGACTTAGGGAGCCGTACACTTCGTCGGTGGAGATGTGGAGAAAGCGGAACTTCTCCCGGGCCTCGGCGGAAAGTCCCTCCCAATAACGCCGCACCGCCTCCAGGAGCTGGAAGGTCCCCAGGACATTGGTGTCAATGAAGGCCTGGGGACCGTAAATGGACCGGTCTACATGGGTTTCGGCGGCAAAATGCACCACCGCCTGAACCTGGTACTTGGTTAGCAGCGAGGTCACCAGGTCAAGGTCTTTGATATCCCCCCGGACAAAGACATGGTGCGGGTCATGGGCCAGGGACGCCAGGTTTTGCAGATTCCCGGCATAGGTCAGTTTGTCCAGATTGATGATGCGGGCCAGGTTTTGTCCACGGGCGGCTAGGACAAAATTTGCTCCGATGAAACCGGCGCCGCCGGTCACCAGCCAGGTCATCTGAGGAACCCCGGACTCCTGAACCAGGTTTTCAGCCAAAATCCTTTTCCCCCTCTTTAGGTGCTATTGTAAGGCACCTTGGGAAGGCTGCCAAGGGAGACTTCATTCAGGGGAATAAGATTCCGGATCCAAAAGACCCTGATCTCTTTTTGGGGACAAAACAGCCTCACTTCTTGTCCGGTCGGAAGACCCCATCCCAGTCTGGGGCCGGGGGCCTGGCCAGGAAGGCCCGGCAGCGCTCCAGATAGGCCAAGGCGGGGCCGTTTTCCGGAAAGTCCTGCAAGATTTGGCGAAATTGGGCCGCAGCCTCGGAAAATCTTTGCTCTCGATAATGCCTCAGGCCTTCGGCAAACCGGTCCCGGGCCCGGGCGGCTTCCGGAGTCAGTTCCCCCTTGAGGGCCAGCACCTGATACACCCGGACCGGCATCTCCCGCCCCTTCACAGCCACCAGGTCCAGCTCCTGAAATTCCACGGCGTCCTGGCACTCCTCCCGGGTGACCTCACTGGCTATGATCTGGGTGCCGTAAAACTTGTTTAGGCCCTCCAGGCGGGAGGCGAGATTCACGGTGTCGCCAATGACCGTATAATCAAAGCGGCTCTGGGAGCCCAGATTGCCCACCACCGCCTCCCCGGTGTGAATACCGATGCGCATGTTGAGGGGCGGCAGCCCCCTTTGGCTGAACTGCCGGTTCAGCTCCGCCAGGGCCGCCTGCTGGCGGAGGGCGGTGCGGCAGGCTCGCAAGGCCTGGTCCTCCTGGGGCAGGGGCGCCCCCCAGAAGGCCATGATGGCATCCCCCTCGAATTTGTCCACCGTGCCTTCCTCTTCCAGGATCAGGTCCGTCATACGGGAAAGATAGTCATTCAGCAGTCCCACCACTTCCTCGGGATTGAGGCGTTCCGACAGGCTGGTGAACCCGGCCAGGTCGGAAAAATACAAGGTGACCCGGCGGCGCTCCCCTCCCAGTTTCAACAGCTCCGGGTGGGCCAAAAGGTGCGCAATCACCTTTTCTGACATATATTGGGCGAACAGCCGGCGGATGACCTGCTTTTGCCGGCCTTCAGTGGCATAACTGTAGGCCGCCGCCAGGGCGAAGGCCAGGCCCAGGGAGACTGCGGGCAGCACCGGGTCCGCCCACCAGCTCCAGCAAAACAGTCCCAGGCTGGCCAAGGTGAGGCCTCCCCCCAGGAAAACCAGGGTTCCCAGAATGACCCAGAGCCGAAACACCAGGAGCACCGCCAGGGTTGCGGCTCCAGCCCAGACCAAGGCGGCCAGGCGCACCATTATGGCAGGCACCGGCCTGAGAAAATCACCCTTGAGCAGGTTGTCCAGAAGGGTGGCGTGAATTTCCACCCCGGGATAAACCGGGGCCAGCGGGGTGGGCTTCAGGTCCATGAGCCCCGGAGCGGTAAAGCCCACCAGCACCCATTTGCCCTTCAGGTCCTCCGGGGAGTAAATAGGGGGGTGGCCGTGTTTGAGGCGGACCTCGGACTGGATGACATTGGCGGCGCTTAAATGACGGTGGCTCCGGCTGGGACCCCGGAACTTAAGGAGGAGGCGACCATGATCATCCACCGGCAGCCTAAGATGTCCCTGACGCAGCTCCCTTCCCTCGTAGCGCCACTCCCCCGGGGCTTCCAGACGGGAGTAGGCCCCAAAGGACAGGATGGGCAGAAGCCGCCCCTGGCAGGCGCTCAGCAAAGGCACCCGCCGGTAGACCCCGTCCCGGTCCGGGGTGCTCTCCACATTGCCCAGTCCGGCAGCAGCCTGAGACAACACCCCGATGGGCGGGGTCACCCCCTGGTACACAGTAAGGTGGGGCGGAGGGGAACCGGAAAAATGCACCCGGGCCTGATCCAACAGCTTTTCCAGCTCGGGGTCCTTGCCGGTTTCCCGGCGGGTGAGGAAAAAGGGGAGAAACACCCGGCCAAAGTCCTTTATGGCCTGGGCCAGATTCTGGTCATCCGCCTGACCGTAAACCGACTCCTCAGTGTACAGGACATCGAAAATTACTGCCCGGGCCCCGCCCCGCCGGCAAAAATCCACGATGGGGGCATAAAGTTGGCGGGGCCAGGGCCAGGTGACCCCTTGTTCTCTCATAAAATCCAGATCCGGCTGGCCCAGGGTGATCACCACCACCTCAGGGCTGGCCGCCGGCAAAGGCGTCACCCGGAACCATAGGTCCAAGGTTTTTAAGGAATAGCCCTCCAACACCCCGCCCAGGTCCAAGGACAGAGGCACGACCCAGGCCACCAGGGCGAGGACCGCGCCGGCCAGGAGTTTGCCTTTAAGGGTGGGAGCAGGAAAAGCCAGCATGGCCCGCTATCTTTCTATGGACCTCACTATGGATCTCACTTGCGGACTGCCCGCAGAGACTGAAGCAGGTCCCCGTAAGGGAATGCCCTTACAACATCTCGAGACTCAACAGGGTGGACAGGCTGCGGTACTCGCATTTCAGACAGACCACCAATTCGTGGGTGAGTTTGTCAAACCGGTTGCTGAACAGACTGACTGCGGCGCTTTTGCAGAGCTCTCCATGCCCGCATTGGGGGCAGGTTTCCGGAATCTTGTAACAATAGCGGATAAGAAGATTTTCCGTTAAGGGGGCTGAAATCTTTAAAAAGCGTTTGACCTCCACCGGGGTCAGGTTGTGACGGAAATCCTGCATGTCTGAAAATGTTCAACCTTTCTGGCTCTTCTTCGACCCATTGCCCTGATTTCTGAAGGGGTTCCGCACCCCGGCGGTGCCGGTGCCGGGAGCAGACGCCTGGGGCTCCTGGCCCCCATCGCCCAGGATCCCTGGTCCGAATTCTGAGCCGGACAAGATTTCTTCGGCTCTTCTCGAGTCTCGGAATCATGGTTGGGTAGTCTATCATTTTCTGGGTTTGAACAAAACCATTCAGGGGAAATGGAATCCCTCTCCTTCCGGCAAACCGGCGGGCCTCAGGGAGCTCGGGGCCAAAGAGGCCTCCTTCCCTTCCGTGTTTCAGAAATCTTACTACGGAATCACCGTTTTTCTTTTTCGGTTTCCGCCAAAATTTAGGAAAATAACATCTTGTCAGACAAACACCAAACGCAAGCCGGAACTTGCCGGTCAAGAAAAGGAATGGAAATAATGGGCTGGAGGCCCTGGCATCGAAGCCCCTGTCATAGTCTGAGCCCCAGGGTTCTAGATGTATGGCCCTGATCCATGAGTGCCTAAAAGGGAAAACCCGGTTTTTCCTAAACCCCCCGCCCGGTTTGGGGGCCTGATCAGAGGGACTCCGGCCATGTATCAGCAAGAGGAAAACAATGTCAGAAACCGCCCGTGAGGTAATGGATACCCGTTTATACCTGCTTCACCCCGGGATGACAGTTTCCGAGGCGGTGGCCCGGTTCCAGCAGGTCAGCCAGGAAACCGGTCACCGGGTCTTTGGCATGCTGGTGGCCGACGACGCCGGCCATCCGGTGGGCATGCTCTCGGTCTATGACATCTTCCTTCTGCTTCGGCCCAAACACACCCACATATGGGGGGAGATGGCGGACCTGGACCTGGCCGGGCTCCTGGAGGCCGCCTGCAACCGGGCCCGGCCGGTTCTGGTGGGGGACATCATGACCACCGACCTTATCACCATTACCCCGGACACCCATCTGCTACTGATTATTGATATTATGATCAAAAAGCATGTGCGCCGTCTGCCGGTCTTAGAGAACGGGCGTCTGGTGGGGATGGTTTACCTGTCCCGGGTGTTTGATTATCTTGCCAGGAAACTGGCGGACTGAGGTGAGCCAAACCCGAAGTCCGACCCCAGGGTCCCACCGGCCCCAGGGACCGATCTCCCATACAGGTTCCAGCCATGCCCCTTATTGACCATAAGGACGTGCTTAAAGGCCTCACTGTGGCCGAGGCCATGCGCCGCCAGGTGATCAGCCTTTCTCCTGAGGCATCCCTGGAAAAGGCCATCCGCTTTACCATAAAGTACAAGGTCAATGCCCTCCTGGTGGTTGCAGAAGGCGGACAGGCCCTGGGAGTGGTCACCAAAACCGACCTCATGGGGGCCTATTATGCCGGTTTGCCTCTCCAAACCCCGGCAGCCACCATCATGGTGGGGCCGCCTTTATTCTGCCACCAGGGGGACTCTCTGGACCAGGCCCTGGACCGGATGCGACACCACCGCATCCACCGCCTTTATGTCTATGACGAGGACCCTAACAAAGCGGTGGGGGTGCTGGCCTATCCCGACATTGTGGGGCTGCTCTACCGCTTCTGCCGCCGCTGTGAGCGGAGCATCCTTAAACGGCGGAACGGACAGAGCGAAGCCGATGTTGCCGGACATCTCATGGTTAAGGAAGTTATGACCAAAGGGGTGGAAAGCTTTCCGGCCCAGGCCACCCTGGTGGAGGTGATGGCCGGCCTGGCGGCCACCCGTCTGGCTGCGGTGTTAATCCGCCACAGTGACGGCCAGCCTGTCGGAGTGGTCTCCAAAACCGACCTCATATTGGCTTACAAACACGGCCTGCCCCACCATACTGCGTCTGAGAGAATAATGAGTTCCCCGGTCAGGTGCTGTGATCAGGAAACCTATCTGGCTCTGGCCCTTCAAGAGATGATTTTTTGGGATATTCACCGCCTTTTTGTCTATCGGGGTGACCCCCGGGAGGTGGTGGGGGTTTTGTCCCTTTCGGACGCAGCCCGCTTCCGCTCCGGCACCTGTCGGGCCTGTCTGGTGAGCCGTCTTGCTGTTTCCTGAAAAACTACTGAGGAAATTCTCTTGACAGGCTAAGGCCAGATAGATATGATGGGGCCAAATGGTGGGAAGAATCCCGCTACTTTGATCAACTAGCTCAATTTACTTATATAAACAGGCCATGAAGGCTACCCCCGGAAGGGGTCTTTCATGGCTTTTTTTCGTCCATGACCTGGGATACGCCGGCTCACAAGAAAACTTCTGCCTATTGGGACGCCCAGGCCCGCTGGCAACAGCTCTGGCTGGAACACAATAACTACCACGCGCCAATCCTTGAGTTTCTGAAGGGTCAGGTGTGCCCCGGCTGGCGAGTGCTGGACGTGGGAGCGGGTACCGGGGTTCTTGCCTTGCCTCTGCAAGCCCTGGGCTGTCAGGTAACGGCCCTGGAACCCTCCCAGGGCATGCGGGACCTCTTGGCGGCCGAATGCCGGCGACACAAACTTTTCCTTAAGAAGGTGGACCCAAGACGCTGGGAGGAAGTGCCCTTGGAGGAGCTTAAGGGGTTCGACCTGATCCTGGCCTGTAACTCCTTGCATCTGACCAGCCTGGGTTTTGAAGAGGCCCTCCGGAAATTATTCGCCGGTAACCCAGGTCATATCTGTGTGGTGAGTGAGGTCGCCTTGGAAACCCTTCCGCTCTGGAGATGCTCCGCCGGGTATCGCCTGGCCCAACAGGAGCATTTCTCCCTGGACAGCTCCATGGCCTATCACCACCTTTCCGAGGTGACGGAACATCTGACCCACCGACTGGGCCGCAAGCCCAATTCCCAGGAACTGGGAAAGATACAGGAAAAGCTGATTTTCAGCCGTCAACATCTCTGGCTGAAGAATCTGGCCACTGTGGGTTTGTTCTGGTGGCAAAGTGAGAAAAAGTCCAATGGGGGGAACCATGCATTGGAAAGAACTGTTGATATGTCTGCTGGCCTTTTTGCTCCTCTGGCCAGCAGGGGGCCCGGGACTGGCAGCAGAGGGAACCACCACCGGTCCCGACACCTCCAAAGCAGCCCAGGAAAAGAAGGTGCCGGAACTGTTTTTGCTGCAGGAGATTGAAATTTCGGAAAAGGAGCTTCAGACCAATATCGAAACCCCCAACATGACGGTGATCAAGCCGGAGATCCTGTTGCAGGGCATGGGCACCACTTTGGACGGGGCTCTCAAGCGCCTGCCAGGAGTGGATGTCCAGCGCCTGCAGGAGGTGGGTGGGGCGCTGGACGACGACTCCGTCCGCATCCGGGGGTTCGGGGCTCGACGGATTCTGCTGACCATAGACGGCCGGCCCCTTAACACCCCGGGAACCGCCGGGGGTTATTTCATCGATTGGACCACCATCCCCCTTAACAATATCGAGCGCATCGAGCTCATCAAAGGCGTGAGCGACCCCCGTTACGGCAATACCCTGGGGGGAGTGATCAATCTGGTGACGAAGAAGCCCACTGTCACCCCGAAATTTGAGGTTCAGGCCGGGGTGGGAAATTTCGGCACCGCCACGGTCAATTTCTTCCATGGCTGGAAACCTGGTAAGGGTCTTTTGGAATACAGTGTCAGCGGCGGCTATACCACCAGCCAGGGCTATCTCTGGAACGGCTATTTCCGCATCAAAAATCTCAACACCTACCTGGGGTTCAATCTGCCCTGGCAGGGGAAGCTCTTTGCCAATGTGCAGTTGCTTTCCATCAGAAAGGGCTTTTTGGTGAACAACCGCCTTAGCAAAGATTATGATTCCCCCCTTTATGACAGCCCCCGGAATCCCGATTATCCTGCTTCCGACGGCGATATCATGTATGGCGGCATGGGGGCCTATCCCGAACCGGGAAGTTACTGGGTTAAAGACCGGCTCATCTTTGATGTGAATTATGAACAAAAAGTGACGGAACAGGGTCAGTTCAACTGGCGCTTCTGGAAAAACTACGGCCTCCGGGAGGCTTACAACACCAGGGCAGCTCTGAACCGCATCTTCCATAAACGGTGGTTTGACGATGACTCCTGGGGCACCGACGCCCGTTACCGCCACACCTGGAAAAATCACACGCTTACCCTGGGGGTGGATTACTGGCGCTTTGCCGACCGGGGGGACAAGCTCTTCAGCGACGACTTCCGGTATTACCTTCCCGGTTTTGTGAGACAGAACGGCAATTATGTGAACTCTGAGGTCCTGGGCCTCTATCTCATGGATGATATCAAAATCAAAGATAAATTCATTATCACCCCGGGACTGCGCTATTCCTGGATGGCGGCGCACCCCGGCCCCGCCGGCAAGGCGGCTCCCGATCTTATCACCCAGGACCTGGAGCAAAGCGGCCTGGCCCCCTCCTTGAAGCTTACCTACCTTCTGGGGGAGGACAGCCTGGCTTATTTCAGCGTGGCCCGGGCCCTGAGGCTGGCCACGCCCCCGGAATACTATTGGCATTACACCAAGGATAGCGACTACGCCTCCATTTTCAGCCGCACCCCTCTAAAAAAGGAAGACGGCGTGCTGCTCCAGGGCGGTATGAAATGCAACTGGGGGGGCAAAACCAGCCTGGAAATCTCCCCGTACTGCTATATCGTCAACGATTTCATCCACTTTGACCTGATCAACTTTGTGTCCTACAACATTGACCAAGCCGTGATTTATGGGGTGGAGTTCCAGGCCTCTCAGAAACTCCCCTGGGGCTTCACGGTGTTCGGCAACTACACCTTCCAACAGAGCAAGACCACGGGGGATCCACTGGTGCGGGAGCTGGTGGCCCCCCGGGACCGGGGCTTCAATCAGATTCCCGGTTTGCCGGCCCATAAAATCAACGCCGGCATCCAATACAAGGGCAAATTCAAGGAAAAGATTGCCTTTTATCTGACCTTTGTCTCCGACCAAAAAGTAATTTACAATAACAATACCCTGTATAACACCAATCTCCGGGTCCGCACCCAGCCGGCCTATGTCACCTTTGACCTGGAGGGCTCGGTGCCAATTCCCATAAAAGGGCGGGAACATCTGGAGCTTTATACCTTTCTCCATAACCTCACGGATGTAAAATACCAGGAGAGATTCGGCTATCCGGCGGCACCCTTCACCGTAGGGGGCGGTCTCAAGGTGAAATATTGAAATACATCCCATTAACCGGAGGGTCGGGGTGACCCGGGAAAAATCCCGGTGCCTGAAAGGCTTGGGGAACCCGGGTGGCCTGACCTTCCGGACGAATTTGCCTCTCTGGCCTAAGATGGGCCTGGCCCTGGGGGCCGGCCTGATAATTATCCTCGGGCTTTTTACTTCCTGCACCCCGCCCGCCACGGTCCGGGAGACCGACACCCTGGTGACGGCCCTGCCTTATGAGCCGGCCACTCTCAATCCGGTGTTTCTTTCCGACCACCTGTCCTACACCGTGAGCGCCTTCGTCTCCCCTGGGCTGATGAAGCTTGACGGCGACCTGAATCTGAAAGGGGATTTGGCCGAATCCTGGGAAATTTCCGGAGATGGCAGGGAAATACGCTTCCGCCTGCGGTCCGGGGTGAAATGGCACGACGGCCGGGAGTTTGCCGCCGACGATGTGGTTTACACCTATCAACTAATAACTTCTGGGAAAATCCCCACTCCCCACCTCAGCCACTTTGGTCCGGTCAGGGAGGTGAAGGCCCTGGATCCCTTGACCGTGGCGGTCATCTACGACCAGGTGTATTCCTCGGCCCTTCAGAGCTGGACCATGGGCCTTTTGCCCCGACCGGCGTCTCAGAAGTCTCCGCCGGAGGAGGAAAGCCTGGTCCGGACCCCCCCGGGGACCGGTCCTTATCGGGTAAAGGAGTGGCTTTCCGGACAAAAATTGGTATTGGAGGCCCACAAGGAGTATTATGCCGGCCCACCCCGGATCCGGACCCTTATTCTGAGGATCATCCCCGATGCGGCCACCGCCTTTATGGAACTCAAGTCCGGGAACCTGGATGTGATGGAGCTTACTCCCAGCCAGTATGCCCAGTGGTCTCAGGTGGCGGAACTTAAGAAAAATTTCACCCTCTACCGCTGTCCCTCCGTGAAATACGGCTTTTTAGGTTTTAATCACAGAAATCCCCGGTTTCAGGAACCCCGGGTGCGTCAGGCTCTGGGTGGGGCCATTGACAAAGAGGCCATTGTCCAGAAGGTGTTGCACGGTCTGGGGCGGCCGGCCACCGGGCCTTATCCCCCGGGAGCCTGGTACCACCCTGGTGACCTGATCCCCCCGCCCTATGACCCCCAAAAGGCCCAGGAGGTGCTGCGGAGCCTGGGATGGTATGATGCCATTAAAACCCCGGAGGGAAAGCCGGCCCCTCTCAAGCTGGTCACCAACTACGAAAGCAAAGAGAATCTCCTGATTGCCGAAATAATCCAGGACAACTGGAAAAGAATCGGGGTCCCCCTTCAGATTGAAGCCCTGGAGTGGTTGACCTTCCGCTTCCGGACCATTACCCAGAAAAATTTTGACCTGGTCCTGTTGTCCCGGCATTATATCTTTGACCCTGACCTTTATGATGTCTGGCATTCCTCCAAAACCGGGGAGGGGGAATGGAATTTCCTCTCATACCACAATGCCGAAGTGGACCGGCTTCTTAAATTGGGCCGCTGTACCCTGAACCAGGACCAGCGAAAAAAGATTTACCGTAAAATCAACCAGATCATGACCGAAGACCCCCCTTGTGTGTTTCTGTACGACGGGGACGCGGTTTATCTGGCCCGGAAAGATATCCGGGAAATCACCCCCTCACCCCTCGGTATCTTTTATAATGTTTCCCAGTGGTACATCTCCGGTCAGGCTGCCGGCGGTAGGCACTGAGGCGGCCTAGTGTCTGACCGCCCCTTACCGGCAGGAACCGCAAGCTTTGTTGATCCAGGTGGATTAGCAGTCATGAACCGTTTGGCTGAAGGACGGCTCCAGGTTTATACCGGATCAGGCAAAGGCAAGACCACCGCTGCCCTGGGACTGGCGCTAAGGGCCCTGGGGCGAGGCCTTAAGGTGTATATCATCCAGTTTCTCAAGGGCCGGGAAACCGGGGAAAGCCGGGTTGCGGCCCGTCTGGCCCCCGGACTGACACTGCGTTTTTTCGGGCAGCCGGGTTTCGGGAGACTTAAGTCCCCCGGCCCCGAGGACCGCCGCCTCCTAGGGGAGGCCTGGGACCTGGCCCGGGAAGTTATCCGGTCCGGGGAGCATGACCTTGTGATCCTGGACGAGATCAACCTGGCTTTGGCCAATGAGCTGCTTCCCCTGTCGGAGGTCCTGGAGGTATTACGGCACCGCCCTTCCCACGTGGAGGTGGTACTTACCGGCCGTCACGCCCCCCCGGCACTGCTGGAGCTGGCGGACCTGGTGACGGAGATGCACCCCTTACGGCATTACCTCAAGGCCGGAGTCAGGGCGCGGGCAGGTATTGAGTGGTAGGAGAAGGGTTTTCCGGCAGGGTTTTTCAGCAGGGAACAGGGTTATACAAAATTTTTTTGTAATTAAATAAATACGCCCAAAAGGCCGCCTAAGCCCGCCCCACTCAGCAGCAAGCCAAAAAAAGTGATAACGGCCATAAGGAGGGACACACCATACAGCAGGGCCACTGCCTGGGAATAATGGTGGGGACCGGGGGCAGGGTGAGACTTTCCGATAAAGGGCTTGTTCACCAGACGGCCGAAATAGACGCCGGGTCCCCCCAGGCGCACCTTCAACGCCCCGGCCAGGGCGGCTTCCGGCCAGCCGGCATTGGGGCTCGGGGTCTTGTGCCCGTCCTCCCTGAGGGTCTCCCAGGCCCGGTGGCGGTCCAGACCCAGAAGCCCGGCAGTGAGGCAGATAAGTCCAGCAGTGAGGCGGGCCGGGACAAAATTCAAGACATCGTCCACCCGGGCGGCCACCTTTCCGAAATTCTGATAGCGTTCATTTTGGTAACCCACCATACTGTCCATGGTATTGGCCACCTTATAGAGCACCAGCCCCGGCAGTCCGGCCATTAGCAGGTAAAACAGGGGGGCCACCACCCCGTCGCTCAGGTTTTCCGCCACCGTCTCCAGGATGGCCCGACGGACTTCTCCAGGGGGGAGATTGCCGGTTTCCCGGCTTACCAGGCAAGACAATTGCCGGCGGGCCTCCTCCAGGTCTTTTCCCGCCAAGGCGGCTTCCACCTTCTGGCTTTCCAGGTGGAGACTCCGGGTGGCCAGCCCGGCATACACCAGGTAGGTGGCCACGGCTCCCTGAACCCAGGGACCGCCCCGGTGGGCCACTTCCAGTACCAGGAAAAGCAGCATAATGGTGCTACCGGCCACGGCCAGCCAGAAAACCAGGCCGGCGATTACCCTTGGCCGATAAAGCTGTCTTTCCCAAAAGGAAATAAGCCAGCCCAAGGCCCGCACCGGATGCGGCCAGTCTGGCGGATCCCCCAGAACCAGGTCCATAAAGTAACCCAAAAGAAAGGGCCAAGCCAGCATACTCACTCAGGCTTCCCCCAGACAGTCGGTCAAGGCAGCAAGCAAGCGGTTATTTTCCTCCCGGCGCCTGACCGCCACCCGGAAAAACCGCTCATCCAACCCCACAAAATTGCTGGCGTCCCGGATAATAAGGCCGTAGGCCAAAAGTCTCTCCCTAAGGCGGCCGGCTGTCCAGCCAGGCAAAAGAAGCTTTACCAACAGGTAATTGGCCGCACCGGGAAAAGGCTTAAGTCCCTGAAAGACCCGAAGGGCCTGGAAAAGACGCTCCCGTTCCTCACTCACCAGGACCCTGGTCCTTTCCATAAAATCCTTGTCTTTCAGGCAGGCCCGGCCCGCCGCCTGGGCCAGGGTGTTCACCGACCAGGGTTCCTTCACCGCCTCCAGGCCCGCCAGCACCTCGGGGGCCCCCAGAATATAGCCCAGACGCAGACCGGGAATAGCGAAAAATTTGGTGAAGGACCTGAGAATCAGCAATCGGGGGAAACGCCGAAGGTGCGTTTTGAGGGAGGCCTCTTCCACAAAATCAATAAAAGCCTCGTCCAGAAGCACGAAGGCCCCCGAGTCCTGCCAGTGAGTAAGCCAGGGAAGCAGCTCCCCTGGTCCCAGAAGGGCACCACTGGGACTGGCAGGGTTGGCCAGAATCACCAGATCGGCCTTAAGTTCCGTGGGCGACCCGCTCAGGGTAAAGGCGTGGGCCTCTGAGGTCAGGTAAAACTCAAAGGGGAGGCGGGCGGCCTTCAGGGCCCTCTCATACTCGCTGAAAGCCGGGGCCACAATCAGGGCCCGGGAGATCCCCAGAGCCCGGGCCACCAGATAAATTAGCTCGGTGGAGCCATTCCCCACCAGGATTTCTTCCGGAGCAAGGCCGTGATAGGCCGCCAAATCCCGGCGTAGTTCAAGACAGCGGGGATCAGGGTAATGAACCAGCTGCCCCAGGGCTTCCTGAATGGCCGCAGCCACGCTCACCGGCCAGCCCAGGGGGTTCAGGTTGGCGGAAAAGTCCAGAAGCTCTGCCAACGGTACTCCCAGTTGGCGGGCAATCTCATAGACATCTCCACCATGAGGGGGCGGATTTTCGGTGGGTGGCTTCCCCTTGATCATAGGCGGATCAATTGCCAAAGCCGCGGCAAATCCAGGTGCCTCCGGAACTCCTGGGCCAGCCGGTCGAGCTGAACCTCCAAAAACTCCTGGAAATACAAGCCCTTCGACCTTCGGGTCTTTATCTCAGGGTTCAAGCTCTGTAGAAAGCTACTCCGGAAGGTGTCATTCTCAAAGAGACCGTGGAGATAGGTTCCGAAGATCCGGCCATCCTGGCTGACCCAGCCGTCGGTCTGAGCAGTATGGCGGTCAAGACGCCGAAAAATGGCAAAGGCCGGGCTTCCAGGCCCCACCGCCTTGGTTTTCCCCATGTGAATCTCATAGGCAGCCACATTGGCCTCCTCCCCCAGCCCCAAAGCGGCCAGGGGTTTGGCCATTACCTGAGTGGTGGTCTTCCTGCCGGCCATGGTGGTCACCACTGGCAGCAAGCCCAGACCCTCCTCCGTCCGGGGGGGGCCCTCCACCCCCAGAGGGTCCTCAACCCTTAGCCCCAGTATCTGGTACCCCCCGCAGATCCCCGCCACCCGGCGGTGGTTTCGGGCAAATTCCAGAATTTTGGCGGCCAGTCCGGTCTCCTTCAGGTAAATAAGGTCATGGATAGTGTTTTTGGTGCCCGGCAGGATGAGGAGGTCCAGGTCCTCCAGGCTGTCCCGGTGATCCAGGTAGCGGAGGGAGACCCCCGGCTCCTGTTCCAGGGGGTCGAAGTCGGTGTAGTTGGAGATGTGAGGCAGGCGCACCACTCCGACCTTGAGTCCTTCCTCCGATGGCCGCCCAGGGTTTTTGGGCTTGCGCATCAGGGCCACGCTGTCCTCCTCGGGCAAAGCCAGATCCGGCCAATAAGGGAGAATGCCCAATACTGGCCGGCCTGTGCGTTTTTCGATGAGGCCCGCGCCCTCCCGGAAAAGTTCCGGATCGCCCCGGAACTTGTTGATGATGAAGCCGGAAAGCAACCGGCGTTCCCCCGGAGTGAGCAGATGGTAGGAGCCGATGGTGGCGGCGAACACGCCCCCCCGGTCAATGTCGGCCACCAGCACCACCGCCGCCCCGGCCCGGCGGGCCATGGCAAAGTTCACCAGGTCGTGCTTTTTGAGATTGAGCTCCACGGCGCTCCCGGCCCCCTCCAGGATAATCAGCTCGTATTGCCGCGCCAGCCGGCGGAAGCTGGCCATCACCTTCCGGACCAGGCGGGGTCTTTGCCGGTAATAATCCCGGGCCGGGAAATTGCCCCACACCTTTCCCTGGACAATGACCTGGGAACCCACCTGGGAGCTGGGTTTAAGCAGGATAGGGTTCATGTCCACATGGGGGATCAGGCCCGCGGCCAGGGCCTGAACCACCTGGGCCCGTCCCATTTCCCCCCCCTCCGGGGTGATGAAACTATTCAAGGCCATGTTCTGGGCCTTGAAGGGCGCCACCCTTAGGCCCTCCTGGCGGAAAAGGCGGCAGAGGCCCGCCACCACCAGGCTTTTGCCCACATCCGAGCCTGATCCCAAGATCATGAGGGGACGGTATTTTGGGCTCATAGGAACCTTGACTTAATGACTTTATTCCCCCCCACCCCACTCGGCCGTTAGCCCTCGGGGCCTTTCCCCCGACGGCACCTGGTATTTTGCCAGATAGCCCCGGGGGGTGATCAGGTAATCACCGTAGCGGAAGGTCTGGGAATTGCCTACAATGATCAGAGTCTGCATGTCCACCGTCTCTTCCGGCAGCTTCCTCAGGGTGGTGAGCCCCACTTCCTCCCCCGGCCGTCTGGCCCGGCGCACCACCCCCACCGGGGTGTCGGGGTTCCGGTGGCTTAAAAGCAAGTCCACCACCTGAGCCAGTTGCCAATCCCTCTTCCGGCTTTTGGGATTGTATAGAACAATGACAAAATCGCCCTCTGCCGCAGCCACCACCCGCTTCCTGATCACTTCCCAGGGGGTGAGGAGGTCGCTTAGGGAAATTACAGCAAAGTCATGCATCAAAGGCGCCCCGAGAAGGGCAGCCCCGGCGGCCAAGGCCGGAATGCCGGGGATGACCTCCAGGATAAAATCCGCTTCCCCTGCCGCCTCCGGAGTGCTGACACGCAGGCCCTGGGCCGCGGCCAGTTCCAGCACCAGACCGGCCATGCCATAGATCCCTGCGTCCCCGCTGGATACCAGGGCCACCCGCTCCCCTTGCCGGGCCCGCAAAATAGCAGCCTGGCCCCGGGCCATCTCAGCCTTCATGCCGGAGGAAACCACCTCCTTGCCCTGAAGCAGGGGGGCGATGAGTTCCAGATAGGTGTGATAGCCCACCACCACCTGGGCCGCGGCCAGGGCCTCCCGGGCCTCCAGGGTGAGACATTCCAGAGCTCCGGGACCCAGGCTCACGACGGCAAGATGTCCCGGGCCACGGCCACCGTGACGTTGACACTCTTTTTTTTGGGGACCAAAAGTTCCCCCCGGGTCGCTCTTAGGGCGGCCGCCTCGCTGACGCTCGCCACCCCCAGATGGCGGGCCGCTTGGGGGGAGGGATGCGGCACCGGCAGGGGTGCCAGTTCCTCTGCAGTAAACCATCGAAGTTCCACCTTGAGCTGACGGGCCGCCTCCCTGAGTCCCGGCGCGTCTTTCCGCCGGCTGATGGTGGCCAGGGCCTTGAGAGACTTAAGGGAGAGTCCGGCCTGTCGAAAGACTTTTTGGATAAATTCCACCACTTCCCGGGCCGAAGTCCCATGATGACAGCCTACTCCGGCCACCAGACAGGGGGGTCTGAGTCTCAGCCACCCGGAAGGCCACTTTCGCTCCTGGATGCCCACATAAACTGCAGGTGGCGGAATGGAGGCCAGCTCGTCCGGCAAATGGGGTTCCAGCTGGAAGCAGGTCTCATACCCTGACAGATGCGGGGTCAAGCAGGCTTCCGGGTCCACAAGCCTCACCTGTCGCCCGGAAAGCAAAGCCATGGACACTTCCCGGACCGCGCTGGGGTTTTCCACGATGAGGCCCGCCTTTTGGGCCAGCACATCCAGGGACGGAAGATCCCGGACATCCGTGGCCGTGGTAATGACAGGTGTCCCCCCCAGGGCGGCGGCCACCTGGCGAGCCAAGTCATTAGCCCCCCCCAGATGACCGGAGAGCAGGCTAATTGCGAAGCGTCCCCCTTCGTCCAGCACCACCACCGCCGGGTCTCGGTCCTTGCCCCTGAGAAGGGGGGCGAGGTGGCGCACCACTATCCCGGTGGCCATTATACACACCAGATTTTCCTTATGGGCGAAGGCCTCTCCAAAGACCTTGGCTAGCCGGTCAAAGGGGTGGGCGCCGCTGTCCCCCACCCGGGCTCTGGGGAGCCAGCACTCAGCCCCCGCCATTTTCTGACAGAGTTCCCGGGCCAGCTTGGCCCCGCCGGGAGTCAAGGCCACCACCCTAGTCCGCTGCATTCCGGAATCCGTGGCTGAAACCCGGGTCATATAACCGGGAACGGGCCGCCAAGCGTTTCTCCCAGGCGGCCAGGGCCGGGCCCACCATGATCAGGGCCTGGCGGGTGACACCGGCCTCCCGGACTCGGCCGGCAATATCCCTCAAGGTCCCCCGGATGATTTTCTCCTCCGGCCAGCTCACCCGGTAGGCCACCACCACCGGGGCCTCCGGCCCATAGGCCGACGCCAGCTCCCCGGCCACCTGCTCCACCAAGTGAACGCTCAGATAGATGATCATGGTGGCCCCCACCGCTGCCAAGGAAGCCAGGTTCTCCCGGGGGGGCACCGGTGTCCGTCCGGAGGCCCGGGTGTAGATGACCGTCTGGGAGACCTCCGGCAGCGTCAGTTCCTGGCGCAAGACTGCAGCTGCAGCCGCCGCCGCCGTAACCCCCGGGATCACCTGGAAGGGAACGCCCTCCTTTTCCAGAAGTTCCAGTTGTTCTTGTAGGGCGCTATACAGACCCGGGTCGCCGGAATGGAGCCGTACCACCCTTCTGCCGGCGCGATGGCCCTCAATTAGACGGGAAACTATGTCCTCCAGGGTGAGGGGGGCGGTGTCCACCAGTTCCGCCCCCTCTCTGACCCAGGTGAGCACCGCCGGCGGCACCAGAGAGCCGGCATAGAGCACCAGGTCCGCCCGGGCCAGGGCTTTCTGCCCCTTCACCGTGATGAGTTCCGGGTCTCCGGGGCCAGCTCCCAAAAAAATTACGGGATTCAGGTCATTCATCTGAACCGGCCTTCCTAGCGCCAATGAGCCAGACAGGATTCAGAGCCTTGAGATAACTGCCACCGGCCAGAGGCTGGCTGCGGCTCACCTGAAGCTGAACCACTTCCGCCCCGCCGGCCTCCTGGTGCAAAATTCCCCGGACCTTCTCCAGAGTCTCCAACCGGGTGGCGGTGAGCACCACCTTGCCCCCCGGTTTCAGGCGGCCCAGGACCACCCTTAAAATTTCTCCCGCGCCTTCCCCCCCTCCTCCGACAAATACCCGGTCAGGGGTAGGCAGGGACCTGAGACAATCAGGGGCTTTGCCGCATATAACCCTGAGATTCTGCACCTGAAACTTATCACAATTGGCAGCAATCTGCGCCGCCCGCTCCGGGTCTTTTTCCACGGCGAAGATAGTCCCCCCGCCCAGTAGCAGGCTGGCTTCCAGTCCCACGGAGCCGCTTCCCGCACCCACATCCCAAAGCACCTGACCAAAGGCCAGCTCCAGTTTGGCCAGCACCACGGCCCGGATTTCGGTCTTGGTGATCAAGCCGGCCTCCGGGGAGAAGGCTTCTTCCGGCATCCCCAGACGGAGAACCGGTTTGGCGGCCAAAGTGGAGGCAGGCCCTCCCCACCGGGAGGCCCCGATAGTATCCAGAAACACCAGATTCAGAGGGGAAAAACTTCCGGATACCGCCTCCTCCAAGGTCAGCCAAGACACCCTTTCATTCTCCAGGCCCAGGTCTTCCAACACACAAAGTCGGCACCCGGCGACCCCCCATTCCCTGAGCTTTTGGGAAATTCCAGCCGGGGTATGCGCCGGATCGGTGTAAATGAACAACTGCCGGCTTTCCCGGAGAGCATGTTTAAGAGCCTCCCAACTCCGGCCGTGCAGGCTCACTACCGGGATCTGGTGCCAGGCCAGCTTCAGGCGGCTGGCAGCCGCCTGCACCGCCGTAAGGTTGGGGTGGATCACCACATTCTCCGGGCCCAGCACCTTAACCGCCAAGGGACCGATGCCATAGAAATTGGGATCTCCGGAGGCCAGGATTACCACTTGGCGCACCTGCGCCAGCTCCGCCAGATGGTTAAGGGTCTCCTCCGGTTTTTTCCCGAGCACCACCTTTTCCGCCGGATGTTCCGGGAAGAAGGCCAGGAGCCTTCGCCCGCCGGCCAGCACCTGAGCCCGATGTATGAGGTCCCAGGCCCGGGGGGTAAGGTCAGCCGGTGACAGGCCCAAGCCCACCACATGGACAGGAATCATGAACCCTGCCCCCTTTCGCCACCCTGAAAGAGGACGGTTCCGGCAAAATCCAGGATAACCGCTTGCAATTCCGGGACCGGACCGGCATGCCGGCGAAGGGCCTCCAGCATCCGCCGGCCCACCTCCCCCACCACGGCTTCCCGGGCCCCGGCCGGCAGTATCTCCAGGACCTCCCTGGCGGTGTGGGCCTGGTCCACGGCGCGGGCCAGAAGGGGATTACCGGTAAGGGCTTGGGTGGTCCGCCCCAGTTCCTGGAAGTTCACCAGGCCCCGGGAAGCATGGGTCTGGCCGAAACCCTGGGCGATTTTCAGGGCCTTGCCGAAAAATGCCCCTACGGTCAAGTGGCCGAATCCCAGTCTGACACCCGCCCTGAGGGCAAAGGCCACATAATCCCCCATCTGCACGAAAGCCTCTTCCGGCAACGCGGGCAGATGTTTCTTCAGGAACTCCTCACTTTTTCCCCCGGTGGTGAGGACTACCTGGGTAAGGCCCAAAGCCCGGGCCACCCTGAGGGCGGTTATGATGGTGGCCCGGTAGGCCTGATGGGAAAAGGGTCGAACCAGGCCGGTGGTCCCCAGGATGGAAAGCCCGCCCAGAATTCCCAGGCGGGGGTTAAGGGTGTGGCGGGCCAGCTCCTCCCCCCGGGGCACAAAAATCTCCACCGTTAAAGCACGAGGCGGGATACCGGTCTCCCGCCACACCGAGGCCAGACCCGCCCGCACCATCAGGCGGGGCACCGGGTTGATGGCGGGCTCCCCCACCGGCAGGGGCAGTCCGGGTTTGGTAACCCGGCCCACACCCTCTCCCCCCAGGAGCTGGAGGGCTTCCCGGGAATGAGAGGAGAACCCCACCCGGGCGCCGATTTCAGCCCCATGGGTGACGTCCGGGTCATCTCCGGCATCCTTGACCACCACCGCCTCCCCCCGGGAGCCAGCCATGCCGTGGTGTGCCAAAGGGATGTCCAGACTCCCTCCCGGTGGAAGCTCCACCCTTTCCATTTCGGGGACAGCAACCCCCAGAAGCTCCCTGAGGGCCGCCCGGGCCGCGGCCGCAGCTGCGGTGCCGGTGGAAAAGCCAGTCCGCAAAGTCCTTCGGGATCGGGGTTTTCGGGGGAAAACCTGGTCCTCCAAAGTTGACACCGTTGACTTACTGGCCCCGGGGTCAAGCATATCTGGTTCCTTCGCCGCGGAAAGGCGAAAACCTGGAACTTAAAGTGACTTTCCTTTTTTCTTGACAATAATCATGGACAAATAGGGCACCGGCTTTCCTTTGAGGTCCCGCAGGTCCTGGATAACCGTTTCCCCCTCCAGCCCGCAGCGGCTGACACAGAAAGCCTGGTCCAGAAGACCTTTCTCTTCGAGAGCGGCCAGGATTTCGTCCAGATGGCGATAGGTCTTAAGGAGCACCAGGTTGTCCGTTTGGTCCAGCGCCTGCCGCAGTCTGGCGGCCCCCTGGGCCCCGGATACCACCATCAGGGTCTCCTCCCCCTCGGATAAGGGCGTTTCAGTAAGGGCAGCCGCGGCCTGGTAGGAGGTGACCCCGGGGATGGTGACGACCCGCACCCCGGGCTCCAGGCGTTTGAGCGTTTTCAACAGATAACCGAAGGTGGAATAGGTCAAAGGGTCCCCCAGGGTGACAAACGCGGCGTCCCGGCCGGTCTGCAACACCGTCAGAACCCGGCGGGCGTTTTTCTCCCAGGCTTCCTTAAGAATCCGGGAATCACGCGTCATCGGAAAAGGGAGGTGCTCCACCTGGGTGCCGTTCACATGGCATCGGACCACGTCCTCGGCCAGACTGTAGGTGTTCTTGCTGGAGGTGGCCGCAAAAATGTGGGGTTTCCGGGCCAGCACCTTTAGGGCCTTGAGTGTGAGAAGTTCTGGGTCTCCGGGACCTACCCCGATGCCATAAAAAGTGCCCAGTGGCCGGGTCATGAGGCCTCCTCCTTTAGTGCCCTTATCGCCAGGGCGTTGATGATGCTGGCCGCCACCGCTGACCCGCCCTTGGGACCTAACGAGGTGATGTATGGGCAACCCTGTCTGGTTAAAGACTCCTTGGCCTCGGCGGCATTGACAAAACCCACCGGCACCCCCACCACCAAAGCCGGGGAAGGGGCCCCGGCCCCGAGAAGCTCAAGAAGGCGTAAGAGCGCAGTGGGGGCATTGCCTATGGCCACAATCCCCCCGACCACCCGGGGGAGAAGGCGTTCCACAGCCACCGCCGCCCGGGTTTCACCCCGGCGGGCCGCTTCCCGGGCCACCTCCGGGTCGTCCATGAGGCAGACAACCTCCACCCCCAGGTGGGCTAAACGGCCGCTGGTGATACCTGCCTTAAGCATCCGGGTATCCACGGCTATCGGGTGTCCTTCCCTTAAGGCCCTGAGTCCCTGTTCCACAGCCCCGGGGGAAAAGCGCACATTCTCCAGGTAGTCAAAGTCAGCGGTGGTGTGAATCATGCGTCTCACCACCTCCCACTCCCCGGGGCTGAAGCCATGGGCCCCCACCTGGGCCTCAATGCGCCGGAAACTTTCCGCCTCGATTTCCTGGGGTGGAAAAAACTTGGCTGTCATTCTCTGGTTTCCTTGTACCGGCGGCACCGGGCCACGAATTGCCGGGCCACCTCAGGGTTGCTCCCGAAGTGCAGATGCACATAGCTGGCCAACACCTGCCCCACCTGAAACCCTTCCTTACGGGGAGGAGTTCCGGGGCGAGGGGTGAGATCGTAAACCAGGGCCGTTTCCCCGCACTCCCCGACAATTTCCGAATAATGGAATTCGTGCCCCCGAACCCGGAGTCCGGCCGGGCCCAGAAGAGTGTCCGCCGCCAAGGTGACCTCCCGGTATCCCAAAGCCTTGAGGCGCTGGAGCATGCGGACCTCAAAGGGCAAAACCCCTGCCAGGGGATAGCGGTTACCCGCAAGATCCTGCACCTCCCGGGAAAGGTACATCAGGGCGCCGCATTCGGCGTAAATAGGGAGACCTGCCAGGGCAGCCTCCCGGACGGCCTGGAGCATGGCCTGGTTGTCGCTCAGTTGCCGAGCGTACAGTTCCGGATAGCCGCCTCCCAGGTAAAGACCGTACACCTCCGGCAACTTCCGGTCAGACAAGGGGGAAAAATCCACGATTTCCGCCCCGAAGCGGGCCAGCCACTCAAGATTTTCCTGGTAATAGAAACAAAACGCCGGATCCTTGGCCACCCCCAGACGCACTTGCGGGGCAAGGGGAACAGGTTCGGGAACTTCCTTAAGGGCCAGGGGCGGCAGGGCCTCCAGGAGCCGGTCCAGGTCCACCCCGCCTTCCAGCCATACGGCCAGATGTTCAAGGTCGGTGGCGTCCAAAGGATGATCCTCCGCAGTCACCAGACCCAGGTGGCGCTCCGGCAGGCTTATCTCGGATTCCCAGGGAAGGCCTCCGAAACAGGGGACCTCACCTGACTTCTCCAGGGCCTGCCGCAGATAGTCCAGGTGTCTTGGGCTTCCTATCCGGTTGAAAATCACCCCGGCCAGAGGAAGTTCCGGGTCAAAGGTGGCGAACCCGTGGATTAAAGCCGCGGCGCTCCGGGCCTGGGAGCGGGCGTCCACCACCAGCACCACCGGAAGCTTGAGCCATTTGGCCATCTGGGCGGTGGAACCCGCATCGCTCAAGCCGTCGTAGCCATCAAACAGGCCCATGACCCCTTCCACCACCACCAGTTCCGTGTTCCGGGCTGAACGGAAGAAGATCTCCCGGTTGGTCTCCCGGGTCAGCATCCAGCCGTCCAGGTTGTGGCAGGCCCGACCCGCCGCTTTGGTCAAATGGCCGGGATCAATGAAGTCCGGCCCCACTTTGAAAGCCTGCACCCGCATCCCCCGGCGTCGGGCTGCAGCGATCAAAGCCAAAGTGACCGTGGTCTTGCCCACCCCGCTCTGGGGGCCTGCAATGACCAGCCCTTTGGGGAACTTAGCTGACATCAGGGGGAGTTCTCCGCCCATGCCTCAGGATGGAGAAATCGGGCCAGCTGCTCCACCGCCTCGGCTGATCGGGGCCCGGGGCGGGAAAACCGGTCCTCCTCCACCACCAGGACCCGCCGGGTCTTTACCGCCGTGAGTTCCTGAAAGTGGGGCCGGGAGTAGATATCCTCCGGAGACCGGTTCATGGGTCCTTTCTGGATGACATACACCTCGGGGTCCACTTGGAAAAGCGCCTCCAGGCCCAAGGGGACCAGTTTCCCTGGAGCCTCCACTACATTAACCCCACCGGCTTTGGTGATGATGTCATGGACGATGGACCCCCGTCCGGCGGCCAATAGATTATGATAACGCACCTCAAAAAAGACCCGGGGAGGACGCCGGCCGGCCACCTTTCTGGCCACCGCGGCCAGTTGGGCCTCAATACGGTCCACCAGTTTTCGGGCTTCGGGTTCCCGACCGGTCAAGGTTCCCAACCGCTGAATCGTATGTAAAAGACCGGAAAAATCCCGGGGGGCGAACAAGGCCACCTTAAGGCCTTCCTGTTCGAGACGCGCCAGGGCCGGAAAGGCCTTGCGCACCTCTCCCTGAACCACCAGATCCGGCTTCAGGGCCACAATCATCTCCACATTGGGCTGCAGGTGGGTGCCCACTGCCGGGATTCCCGGAACCGCCCCGTCCCCCTGGGTCCGGGCCACAAGTTTTGAAGCTACCCCCAGAGCCACCAGGATTTCGGTCAAACCGCCATAAAGGGAAACAATCCTCCGGGGTGGGGAAGTGACCGCCAGAGTGCGTCCCCGATCGTCAGTCACCTGGCGTTCTGCCGCGGGGCCCGCCGCCGCCAGGGAGAAAAACCACAGAACCGCCCAAAGCCAGGCTTTCATCCGGTAACCACCTTCCCCTTGAGCAAAAGGCCGCCGGTCCCAGAGGACAAAGGCAACATCACCGCGTAGGGCCGCGCATGTCCCGGATGCCAGGCCACCTCCATGTCCGTGTCGTACACTTCCCTTAAGGTTTCACTGGTGAACACCTCTTCGGTGGGTCCGTCCTTGATCAGACGCCCTTCCTTGAGAAACATCAGCCTGCGGCAGAAAAGCGCCGCCAGGTTCAGGTCGTGCATGGCGCAGATGACCGTGACATTATGGGACTCATTGAGGAACTGAAGCACCTCAAAAATTTCCAGCTTTTTCCGGACATCCATTTGGGAGGTGGCTTCATCCAGAAGAAGGACCTCCGGGGTCTGGGCCAAGGCCCGGGCCACTATCACCCTTTGCCGTTCACCTCCGGAAACCTCAGTCACGGGCCGGTCCTTGAGAAAAGTGGTGGTAGTGCGGGCCATGGCGGTGACAGCCGCAACCAAATCTTCCGATCCCAGGTGGCGCCAGCGGCGGCGGTGGGGATAACGCCCCATAAGCACCACTTCAAAACAGGTAAAAGGAAAATGCACCTCAGTGGCCTGGGGCACCACGGCCAGGCGCCGGGCCCGCATGCGGCTTTCCATTTGCCGCAAGGGCACTCCCTCATAAAGAAGCGAACCCTTCCTGGGTGGCAAAAAGCCGCACAAGGCGTTGAGCAGGGTGGATTTGCCGCTGCCGTTGGGCCCCAGGCACCCCACAAACTCACCGGGCCGGATCTCAAAATTAAGGTCTTTCAGAACCAGCCGCTCCCCATAACCCAGATCCAGGCCTGAGGCTCTGATCACCACGCCCTCCGGGAGCCTCGGTATTTCAGGAGATAGCAGAAAAAGGGCCCCCCCACCAGGGCGGTCACCACCCCCACCGGCAGTTCCTGGCCGCTGGCCAGGACCAGGCGGGCCGCCACATCAGCCCAGACGAGCGCCAGGGACCCGGACAGGGCCGCCAGAACCAGCAGACGACCATGGGCCGGACCGACCAAAAGACGCATAAGGTGGGGGACAATAAGTCCCACAAACCCAATGACCCCGGAAACCGACACAGCCCCGGCGGTTAGCAAGGAGGCGCCCAGGAGTAATTCCAACCGCACCCGGGACACCGGCACCCCCAGATAATGGGAGGTCTCCTCCCCCAGGGCCAGGATGTCCAGTTCCCGGCTGTGCCGGCCCACCAAAAGAAGCCCCAGGACAAAATAAGGCAGCATAAAGCCCACATGCACCCAGCCCCGGCCAGAAAAGCTCCCCATAATCCAGAACACAATGGCCGACAGGGATTCCTCATCCAGGCTTTTGATCAGACTGATGAGCGCCGAAAGGAAAGTGCTCACCACAATGCCAGCCAGCACCAGGGATTCCCGCCGAAGCCGGCCGCCCTCCCGGGAAAGGGCCACCACCACCAGCATGGTCGCCACCGCTCCGGCCAGGGCCCCCAAGGGCAATGGACTCAACCCCCAGAAACTTCCTCCCACCCCCAAGGTAACCAACAGGGCCACCCCGAAGGCCGCCCCGGTGGATACTCCCAAAGTAAAGGGATCCGCCAGGGGGTTAAGCAAAAGTCCTTGAAAAACCACCCCCGCCACCGCCAGGGCCCCACCCACCAGGATGGAGAGAACCACCCGGGACAAGCGCAGGCCCCAGACCACAACCTCCACAGTGCGGTCGGCCACCGGCGGGGTGAGCCCCAATTTCCCTGAAATCACCAACCCGATGACCTCCCAGGTGACCGGCAGACGCCCAAGGCCCAGGGCCAGGCCCCCAGAAGCCAACAAGGCTAAGGCCAAAAATAGCACCAAGCCCGCAAAGCGTCGGCCCCCCATCCTTTGCCGCATCTGAGCCCGGGCCACCTCAGGGGCCAAGGCAGACGCAGTCGGATCTATCGGGAGTGACTTCATGGAGTCAGGCTCTTCAGCGCCTCTTCCAGGTGATCCATGAAAATGGCCACCACTTCCTTGCGATATCCCAGGCCGGGGGCTCCTTCCACCTGAAAGGGACGGTGGGCCAGAAGCCGTGATTTCCAGCTGCCAGGTTCGTCCCCCAGTATGTCATTTTGCATGTGGTCTCCGGCCACCACCAAAAGGGGAACAAAAATCACCTTCCGGGCCTCGGATCTTTTCACCGCCTCCAGTGCCGCCTCGGCCTCAGGCTTGCCATCCACCACCCCCAGGAAGACATTTTTCCCGGCAAAGCGGGAGCGCACCAAGGCCTCGAAGTCAAGATAAGCCGCCTCCCCCTCCGGGTGCGGACTGCCATGGCCCACCAGGATCACGGCGTTTTCCTTGAGGTCTTTGGGAAAGGCGGAGGTCAACGCCTCCAAGAGCCGCTTCCGGTCCCCCGGGCTGCTTAAAAGGGGTTTTCCCAGAGCCACTTTAAGGCCGGGCACCCGGCGGCTTTCCCGGGCCATTTCCTGCCACTCCTCACCCGGCACCACATGCAGTGACTGCACCACCACCCGGGTCATCCCTGCGGCTTTCAGATCCCCCAGGGTTTGCGAAAGATCCTTCAGTTCCCCCCGCCCGGCCTTTTTCAACTTTTCCCTGATCTTCTGGGAGGTGAAGGCCCAGCGGATCTCATACCCCGGAAAACGCTCCCGGAACAGTTTTTCCATGTATTGATAGGTATCGGCCGCGGCCGTGCTGGTGCCAAAGGCGGTGAGCACCAGTGCCGTGGTCCTGGCAGCCGGCGTCTCTTGGGCCACCTTGGCCCCCACGGCTCCCAGTCCCAGAAAAACCAGAATAAGTCCGGCAATCATGCCTTTGCCCTGCCGCATAGCTGACCTCCCCAAAAAAAAACCTTAAGTCCGGTGCGGTGGACTTAAGGATTTACCCAGCTTCGTCGTCCTTAAGGTTTCGGGGAACGCCCCTTCGTAGCGTCCCTCTCTGAGGGCCCTGTCTCGCGCAGGGCTCAGAGCCCTCCGGGCAGGTCTTCTGGCTCCCGGATCATCCTACTGCCTGCGCCTTCCCATTCCCCTTAAGAGGAACAGTGGCCCCTGCAGGTTTCGTCCCCGGTCACAGCGGCGGGACCGCGACGGCTCTACCGTCTTCCCTATTAAACCCCAAAGGGTACCCGGATACCGCCTTTTTACCTGGAATCAGAGGGGAATGTCAACAGATTTCTATGACCTTTGGGTAAAGGTCAAATGAGGACTCTTCGGGCTCGGTATCCCGGCCTTCCCCCTTAAAGGCAAAAACAAGTTTTTTAAATTTCTTTTCCTAGAGTTTTCTTATTAATTTGCCGAAAAAAGTTGAAAACCTATTGGGCGGCCAACCAATGTCTATTGAGAGCCGTCCCTATCCTCACCCTGAGTTACCTGGATTTATGCTGCTAAAAACCATGAGAGAGGTCCCAACTTCAGGGACCCTAAGACGCGCCGTACCGGCAAAAGAGCCCCCGTTCAAGTCGGGTCGGACCTCTCACTTTTTTCACCCCCTCCTGGCCAGGTGGGCCCTTGGCATAATTTTGGGGTTATTCCTGCTTCTTTTCCGGGTCCCGCCCCTTCCGGCCGGGGTGAATCTTTCAGGCGCCCACACCCTGGCAGATCTTAGTCTGGAAGAACTCATGGACCTGCCGGTAGTGGGAGCCTCGAAATATCCCCAAAAACTGAGGGAGGCGCCGGCGTCGGTGACCATCATCACCCGGGAGGATATCAAGCGGTACGGCTACCGCACCCTGGCGGACATCCTTAGGAGCGTGCCGGGTTTTTTTGTTACCGACGACCGTAATTACCAGTATCTGGGCATCCGGGGCTTCAACCGGCCGGGGGATTACAACAGCCGCTTTTTACTGCTGCTGGATGGCCACCGGCTCAATGACCCCATTTATCAGATGGCCCCCATCGGCCGGGATTTTCCGCTGGACGTGGATTTAATCGACCGGGTGGAGGTCATCCGAGGGCCCAGCTTTGCCCTGTACGGCAGCGGCGCCTTTTTTGCCGTGATCAACGTCATCACCCTAAAAGGGGCGGACCTCAAAGGTGTTGAAGTCAGCGGGGCGGCGGGCAGCTTCCTGGCCCATCAGGGCCGGCTATCTTACGGACGGCGTTTGCAAAACGGTCTGGAGATGATGGTGTCCGGCTCCTATTTCAACAGTTTCGGGGCCGACCGTCTCTATTTCCCGGCCTTCGACCGCCCGGACCGCCATAACGGCCTCGCCTCCCATTGCGACTATGAGATGGCCTACAGCTTTTTCACCAAGCTGGCCTATCGGAACCTGAGCCTCACTGCGGCTTACGGCTCCCGGACCAAGGGCATTCCCACCGGCTCTTTTAACACGACCTTTAACGACTCCCGGAACAAGACCCTGGATACTTCAGGCTTTTTGGACCTGAAATATGAGCGCACCTGGCCCTCTGATTGGGGGCTGCTTGCCCGTCTGAGTTACAACTTCAACACATACGACGGCTATTACTGGTACACCAAGGACGACACTCCCTTCAAAGAAGTGCTGAACCGGGACCTGGGCCGCAGCCAATGGCTGGGGGGGGAACTGCACCTCACCAAAAAGGTCCTGGAGCGTCACAAATTTATCGTCGGGGGGGAGTTTCAGCAGTATCTGGACATGTTACAGAAAAACTACGACGCCTCCCCGTGGAGGCAATATCTGAATGACCGGCGACAGGGGAATTTATGGGCCCTGTTTGCTCAAGGGGAGTTGGTTCTTACCCCCAAGCTGCGGCTTTTTGCGGGGGTGCGGTTTGACCATTATTCCGCCTGCGGCGGCACTGTCAATCCCAAGGCCGCCCTGGTTTTCCAACCCCTGCCCGCCACCACCCTCAAACTTTTATATAATGAGGGCTTCCGGGCCCCCAATGCCATGGAACTTTACTATCAGGACGGGGGCTATTCCACCAAGGCCAACCCTCATCTTAAACCCGAGAAAATCCGGGCCCTTGAGGCTGTCTGGGAACAGAAGCTGACCAGTCACTGGGTTCTCAAGACCTCGGGGTTTTATTACCGGGTGGAAGGCCTCGTCACCCAGGTGGTAGATCCCGCGGACGGCCTGGCGGTGTTCCGCAATTTCAAGAACGTGGAGGCCTACGGTCTGGAGGCGGAGCTCAACGGCCGCTGGCGCTTCCTGGACGGCCGTCTGAGCTATTCCTTCCAGCAGGTGCGGGACCTGGAAACCGGGCAGGTGCTGAACAACTGCCCCAACCACCTGGCCAAACTGCATCTCCTGGCCCCCCTTTACCGGGACAAACTGCTTGCCGGTCTGGAAATGCTTTTCACCAGCCCCCGGCGCACCCTGGCAGGGGGCAAGGTGGGTGCCCAATGGCTTACCAATCTTACCTTGATGACCCGCAACTTGGTGAAGGGCCTGGAAGTCTCCGCCAGCATTTACAATCTGTTTAACCAGAAGTATTACGATCCGGGATCCCTGGACCATCTGAGCAGTGGCCTGAAACGGATCCCCCAGGACGGTCTTACCTTCCGGATCAAAGCCACTTACAATTTTTAAAGGATGGCCCGCATCCACCAGGGCAAAGGGAATGGGGCATTTTAGGAAAACTTACGATGTCTCGATAAGACTCATGAAACGCCGGGGCTTACGACTGGCTGCGGTGATGGCCCTTTTTGTCCTCCTGGCGGTTTCCCTGGTGGGGGCGGCGGTCCCGGAATATGAGCTAAAAGCGGCATTTGTTTACAACTTTGCCAAGTTCGTGGAATGGCCGCCCCAGGCCTTGAGTCCAGCAAGCGACACACTTATCCTGGGGGTCCTGGTCCAGGATCCGGAAAGCCCAGCTTTTGAGGCCTTGCAGGGCAAAAAGGTTCAAGGCCGCACCCTGGTGGTGAAAAGATGCCGTTTGAGTGAACTGAAAGAGGTCCATCTGTTATTTATCAGCGCCGGAGTCAGTCGTTACCTGGGGCCGGCCCTCGAGGAGATCCGGGGCCTGCCCATATTGACCATTACTGATGAGGTTGAGGGAAGCGGGCCTCACGGGATCATCAATCTGGTGACCACCGGCGGCAAGGTGCGTTTCCAGGTGGATGCCGTCCAAGCCCGGCGCCTGGGGTTCAGAATAAGCTCCCAGCTCTTACGGCTGGCCCTGTCGGTGACGGAGTAACATGGGTTGGTTGCCTCCCCTCAGTCTTAGACAGCGCTTCACCACCCTGTTGATGGTCCTCAGCCTGGGGGCAGTGACCCTTATGGCCGTGGCCATTTTTCTTTATCAGCGAACCTGGCAGACCCAGGAGATGGTGCAGCGGTTTCAAAGCCTGGCAAAAATAGTGGCCTTGAACAGTGTGGCTGCCCTCACTTTTAAAGACCAGCAAGCCGCCCAGGCCAATCTCAAGGCCCTTGCCGGAGAGCAGGAGCTGATCAGCGCCCGTCTTTACAACCGGGAGGGGGAGCTCTTTGCCTCTTACTGGCGGCCGGCCGCCACGGGCAGAGAAGATATTGCCCCTGGTGAAAGGGACTTTAAATCCATCGGGAAAATACCCTCTGAGGGAGGAAACCTTTTCTCCTTTGACCGTTTGACCGTGTGGGAACCAGTCACCCTGGAGGGTGAGACCGTCGGGGTGGTGTATCTGGAAGCCAGCCTTAATCAGCTCCAAGCTAACCTGTGGATCGGCGTCAAGGTCATGATTTTCACTGTGCTTCTGGCCCTGGGCCTCTCCTATCCTGTCTCTTTGGCCTTTCAGAATATTATTTCCCGGCCGGTGCTGGAGCTGGCCCATGCCATGCAAACCACATCCCGGGAAAAGAATTACACGGTCCGGGTCGTCAAGGAACGGGATGACGAGCTGGGCGCGCTCATTGACTGCTTCAACGACATGCTGGCCCAGATAGAACAAAGGGACACGGCCCTGGCCCGACACCGGGAACATCTGGAAGCGGAAGTGGCCCGGCGCACCGAGGAACTCTCCCGGACCAACGAGGAGCTGGAGGAAGCCCTCCAGGAACTCCGGGAGAGTGAACAGCATCTCACGGCCCTGATGGAAAGTCTGGGGGCCGGCGTCATCATTGTGGACACCGCCATCCGGCGTCTGGTATATGCCAACGACTACGCCGCGCAGATGCTGGGGGTCCCCCGGGAGCAGCTTAAAGGAGCCCCCTGCCGTCGCTTTTTTCTCCAGGACCACGGAAATGGCAATCTTTGCCCCATCCTGGATCTGGGGGAATCCTGGACCCAAAGGGAGGACTTTCTCCGCAACGTCCAGGGCGAGGCCATACCCATTCTGAAAAATGTGGTCCCCATTCAGCGGAAGGGCCGTTCTTACCTGATTGAGACCTTCTTTGACCTAAGCGGGCAGAAAAAGGTGGAAGCGGAACTGAGGCGGAGCAAAGAAGCGGCGGAAGCCGCGAGCCAAGCCAAGTCCCAGTTTCTGGCCAACATGAGCCACGAAATCCGCACTCCCCTTAATGGCATTATCGGCCTTACCGAACTTCTGCAGACCACCTCTCTAAGCGAGCCCCAGCAGCGCCTGGTGGCCACCGTGCGCCAGTCCGCCTTCACCCTCTTGAGCCTCCTGGAGGACATTCTGGATTTTTCCAAGATCGAGGCCGGCAAGCTCCGGTTGGAGAAGCTGGAATTCGATCTCCTCCAGGAGGTGGAGGAAACGGTGGAGATGTTTGCCGAAACCGCCCAGACCAAGGGGTTGGATTACTTCTGCACCATTGCCCCGGAGCTCCCCCGCACAGTTATAGGAGACCCTCTCCGTCTTCGCCAGGTTCTCATGAACCTTATAAGCAACGCCGTGAAATTTACGGCCCACGGGGAGGTTCTTATCCGGGTGTCGGTATTGCACCACACCGGGAAAATGGCGGTCGTGCTCTTTGAGGTAAAGGACAGCGGTCCGGGCATTGAACCGGAGGCCCAGAAGCTCATCTTTGAGGAATTTCAACAGGTTGACGGTTCCACTACCCGTAAGTTCGGGGGGTCTGGTCTGGGGCTGGCCATCGCCCGGCGACTGGTGCAACTTATGGGGGGGGAGATCGGTCTTAATAGCTCCCCCGGCCAAGGATCCCGGTTCTGGTTCACCGTGATTCTTTCCCGGGGGGCCTCCCGGCCCGAAGGTCCACCGGATCACAGTGCCCTCCTTAGGGGCCATAGGGTCCTGTTGGTGAGCCGCAATCAGAGTTCCCGGGAACTTTTGGCACAGCAATTGGAGTATTGGGGCCTTACGTGTCAGCCGGTGGCAGACGGGGCCGCCGCCCTGGAGGCGGTGCGAAGCGCCGTCAGTTCAGGAGCACCCTATCAATTTGCGGTAATTGACCAGGATCTACCCGACATGGGCGGCCTCACCCTGGCCCGCACCATAAAGGCCGATCCGTCCACGGCCACCATTTATCTGATCATGCTGGTTTCCCTGACCCAGATTTCCTCCAGCGAACCGGATCCTCCGGGGCCGGACGTATATCTGAGAAAACCCGTACGTCTGTCCCATCTTTACAATGCCCTCCTGGATCTGTTGCTCAGATCCCCTTCACATTGGTCCGCGCCGCCGGAAACACTCCCCCCCTCTCAGAAGTTGCCGCAATTTCACGGCAGTATTCTGGTGGTGGAGGACAATCCAATAAATCAGGAGGTGGTCCGGGCTATGCTGGCATACCTGGGCTGTCAGGTGGAGCTGGCCTCAACCGGACAGGAGGCCCTGGCGGTTTTGGCCCGCCGTTCCTTTGATCTGGTCTTCATGGACTGCCAGCTGCCGGATCTGGACGGTTATGAAGTCACCAGACGTCTGCGTCAGCAGGAACAGGAACAGGCTGCGCTTATCCGCACCCCCGTTGTCGCTCTTACGGCCCATGTTCTGGAAACGGAACGCCAGAAATGTCTGGCCGCAGGCATGGATGACTATCTGGGCAAACCCTTTACGATGGCGGACCTGGCCCATATCCTGGCAGTCTGGCTGGATGGGGAAAAGCCCTTTCCGGCCCGTCTGTCTGAAGAGCCTGCCGGTCACCTGGAAGGCGGGGGTTTTCTGACCCGGGATGCAGAAGGGGAGACAGCCGCCAACCTGGCCTCCCGGCCGGTGGTGGACTCCCGCATTCTGGATGGCCTTCGTTCCCTGGAAATCTCCGGCGGTCCCGGGCTTCTGGAACGGCTGATCCGCAATTACCTGGCTGATTCGGAAACCCTGTTGGCCGCCTTGCAAAAAGCGGTTGACGAGGAAAATGGCGAGGTCTTGCGGGGTTTGGCCCACAGGTTCAAGTCCAGCAGCGCCCACCTGGGGGCGACGGGTTTGGCCGAACTCCTGAAAAAACTGGAACTCCTGGCCCGGGAGAAGTCTCTTGCTGAGGCCCCGGGCCTTCTCCAACAAATTTCCCAGGAACATGCCCGGGTATCGGCGGTCCTGGCCCAGGAGCTTCCCGGGAGCAAAACATGAGTAAAGGCGAGACATCCCAGGATTGGCCCCTGCTGTTGGTGGTGGACGATGATGCCAACACCCGGCTCCTGACCCGGACAGCCTTGGAACCCCACGGCTTTCGGGTAGCCGAAGCCCCCGACGGAGCCACGGCCCTGGCTTTATGCCAGAAGGTGCTTCCGGATCTGGTGTTGCTGGATGTGATGATGCCCGGGATGGACGGCTATCAGACCTGCGCCGCGCTGCGTCGCCTGCCGGGTGCAGAAGACCTGGCCATCGTTATGATGACCGGACTGGAGGATTTGGAATCCATTTCCCGGGCCTTTCAGGCCGGAGTCACGGACTTTGTCACCAAGCCTCTCAACTGGATTTTACTCAGATACCGGGTGCAATATATCCTGATGGCCTCCCGGGCCCTGCGCCAACAGCGGTTCCTCACAGAGCAGCTCCATCATTCCCAGAAGATGGAGGCTCTGGGACGGCTGGCTGGAGGCGTGGCCCATGATTTCAACAACCTTTTGACCGTGATAACTGGATGCACCGATCTCCTTTTGTCCCGGCTCCCCAAAGACGACGCCTGCCGGGGGGACTTGGAGGAAATCCGTGAGGCTGCGGAACAGGCGATGTCCCTCACTCAGCAGCTCCTGGCCTTCAGCCGCCGCCAAGTGTTAAGGCCCCAGGTGGTTGACCTCAAACTACTGGTGGCCCAGATGGAACGGCTGCTCAGGCGAATTATCGGGGAAGACATTGAGGTGATGACGGTTTACCCGGAGGAGGATACGGCGGTACTGGCCGACCGGGGCCAACTGGAACAGGTGATCATGAACCTGGCGGTCAATGCCCGGGATGCCATGCCCCAAGGCGGCCGCCTTACCCTGGAAATAAACCGGGTCACCCTGGACGAGGAATTTTGTCGCTGGCAGCCTGAGGCCCATCCCGGTGCCTTTGTCAAGCTGACTGTAAAGGACACCGGCGTGGGGATGGATGAGGCTGTCACGGCTCGGGTGTTTGAACCTTTCTTTACCACCAAAGGACCAGGGCTGGGCACCGGCCTGGGTTTGTCCATGGTTCATGGCATTGTCAAACAAAGCGGCGGCTTTATCCAGGTGAAAAGCCAACCCGGAAAGGGGACCACCTTCGACATCTATCTGCCTTTGACCTCCAAAGAGCCCCAGCCCGTGGCACTGCCTCCCCCTCCGGTGCAACCCCTTCAGGGGGAGGAGACCATACTGTTGGTGGAAGACGATATTTTAGTGCGCCGGGTGGCGGGAAAAATCCTAAGAACTCAGGGATACAGGGTTCTGGAAGCGGGAAGCGGCTTTGAGGCCCTGGAAGTGGGCAGGCAACACTCTCATCCCATTGACCTGATCTTCACCGACCTCGTCATGCCCGACATGAACGGCCTGGAATTGACGGACCGCTGGCAGCATCTGCATCCTGAAAGCCGCGTGCTTTTCACCTCCGGGTATGGCGAGAATTCTTTGCTTCCCACCGGGTCCTCCGCCTCCCAAGTGCCTTTCATCGCCAAGCCGTACCGTCTCCAGACCCTGGCCCAGAAAGTGCGGGAGATCTTGACTGCCAAGTCCGATCAGTAAGGGCCCTCTGGGGCTGAACTAGAAGGCGGGAGGGAATCCTAAAAGCCTATGGCTGTTTCTGAGGGCCTGGCGGAGGTAAAGATATGGGAGCCACCGGTCTTTTATGGGCGGCACTGTTGGGCTTGGGGGCAGGCCGGTTACTGCACCTGGCCTCGCATTGTCTGTCTTCCTGGGGGAGTGGTTCGCCAACCCTTAAAAGACCCGGGCTTCCTGGAATAATCCACTTTCTTTGGCGGAAGCCCCCTTCCCTGTTGGAACCGGCCGGGGCTTTGATGGCCGCAGGCCTCTGGGCCCGGTTTCCTTACAGTGAGCTGCTTTGGGTTTATGTCCCCTTTGTCGGCCTGCTTCTGATCCTGACGGATCTGGACCTCAGATATCAATGGCTGCCGGACCTCCTCACTATTCCAGGTATCGCCCTGGGATGGTCTCTGGCCCTGGTGATGCCCCATCTGAGCCTGGCTCAGGCCTTCTGGGGCGCAGTGGCGGGGGGTGCAATATTCCAGGGAATCCGCAGCCTCTACGGGTTTTTCGCCCGGGACTCCTCCAAAGACCTGCCCCAGGGCCTGGGCGGGGGGGATGTCAAGCTTTTGGCCCTGATCGGCGCCTTTCTGGGGTTGAAAACCCTGCCCTTTATATTGGCGGTGAGCTCAATCCTGGGCGGAATAACAGGACTGGTGTTACTCCTCCGGAAAAGCGGTTCACCTTTAACCGCCTTCCCCTTTGGCCCCTGTCTGAGCCTGGCGGCGCTGGCCGCCCTGTTTGTAAAAGGGACTTGAGCCCCGGTTTCTATGGAACCTTGGGGCTGGCCTTTGGGCGCTTTGCCTGAAGACGAAAACCAAGTATAATAATTGAGCCTGGGACCCAAAATTCCATGGTAATTCGAAGGAATTCTTTAAATAAGCCCGAGGCCGGGCTTTCAGGGTTAAGTTATTGCCTGGCTGGCGGCCAGGGCCCGGTTTTTTTCTTGCTCCCGGGGCAAAAGAAATATCTGTATGTCTTGGGTGTCCGCTTTTCGTTCCGGAACCCTGAGCCTCCCGGTCAATGAAGCTGACGAATTGCCCTCGGTTTGTTGCCTTTGTCCCTATTTGGCTTACAAGGAATTTTCCATGAGTGAGGATCAGGGGATATGGTATTATTATTGCGCTTATAATCTGGCTGGACCACCCGCGCCGGAACCTCCTCCCTGTCTTAGGGTGGATTAAAACCGCCTTTTGGTATCAAGACAAGCCATTTCCCTGTTGGTTGTTCATTCTGGGCAAACGCATGTTGACTTTGTATCGGGACCGAATCACCACCGAGGAGGGTATGCCCCTTACCCCGGGAAGCACCTTCAATTTTCACTGCAGACCCGAATTGGCCTGTTTCAACCGCTGTTGTCGGGAGACCACCGTCCTTCTCAGCCCTTATGACATTTTGCGTTTAAGAAGCCGGGTTCGGCTCAGCAGCGGGGAATTTCTCCGGCGCTACACCCGCCGGGAGCTCGAGGCCAGCTCCTGTCTGCCCCTCGTGCTTCTCAAACCCTCCCGGAGCGGCGGATGCCCCTTTCTGGGGGAGGAGGGTTGTCGGGTTTATTCCGACCGCCCGGCGGTCTGCCGCCTTTTCCCGGTGGCCCAAGGGAGTGAGCTTACCCCGGCGGGGATAGTGGACCACTATTTTCTGCGACACCTTAATTATTGCGAGGGATTCAAGGCATCCCAGACATGGGACCTGACTTCCTGGCAAGCCGGCCAGGGGTTCAGGGAGTTCGACCGGCCCCGGCGTTATTGGCTCAAGGTGTTGCTGAAACAGGGACAGCCGGGGCGGCCGGTCCCGGACGACCGCATCCTTTCCCAGGTTTATCTTATCGCATACGACTTGGATGCCTTCCGCGCCTTCCTGTTCGAATCCGCCCTGCTCAGAGTCCACGGTCTTGATCCTCTAAGCGCCGCGCCTCTAAAAACCGACGACCTGGCCCTCCTCCGGTTCAGCGCCGCCTATCTGGAACACCTCCTCTTCCCGGAGGAGGCCCTTTCCCTGCCCGCAGCCTTAAGGGCGGCCCTCGACGAAGAAGCTGGCAAAACGCCGGAATATCAGGGGCCTTAAAAATTTGCTTCTCCAAACCGTCTGGGGAGAAATCAATAATTTTGATTTAAGTCAAAAAATAATTATGCTTTTTGTGCAAGTTTAATGACAAGCTGTGAGATTCGGGGCTTATCCACTTCAGGGGCCGGGGCGCCAAAGCAGGAAATTCATAAATTTTTAAACTTCCGGACGGTTGCAAATCTCCCCTAACTTTTTTTGTATAAGGCTATGGTGAAAAATATCAGCCGCCGCCAATGTTGGCTCGCGCTTTTAGTGTTGTTGGCGGCTGTTGTGGTGGTAGTAGCTTTTCTGGCCTTCGGCCCGCTCCAGCTTTATGCCAAGAGCGGCACCCCTGAGTTTTGCGGCCGCTGCCACGTCATGGAGTCCCGCTATGAGGCCTGGTTCCACGCCGGCGGTCACCGCCGCATCAAGTGCGTGGACTGCCATCTCCCCGGCGATTCCACCTGGAGCCATGCCCTTTGGAAGGTCATAGACGGCGGCAAGGAATTTTTCCTTTTCCACACCGGCCAGATATCTGAGGAAATTCATCTGTCTTCACATGGAGCCAAAATTTTAAAAGATAACTGTCTCAGGTGTCATAAGGAGACCATGGCCCGGTTAAATGAAGACCGCAACTGCTGGGAGTGCCACCGTCGTCTGCGACATCGGCAGACCGGCGCGCTGGCCATCCTCCCATAATCTTTTATGATATGAGATGGGGACAGGACATGAATACCTCGCAGAAACTGACAATTCTGGGAATACTGGCGTCTTTGGCCGGCGTGTTGCTGTTCCTGACCTGTGCGCCTCCCAAACCCGAACCGGTGAGGACAGGCACCATTCCTGACGGTGAAATTGACCCGGCCAAGTGGGGTCAGGTCTATCCCCTGGAATATGACCGCTGGAAAATGACCAAAGATCCCAAACCGTTGGGTAAAAGCAAGTATAAAAGGGGTTATGATACCGACAAGGTCATTTATGACAAGCTTAGCGAATTTCCCTATTTGGCCCTCCTGTACCATGGGTGGGGCTTCGGTATCGAATACAACGAGCCCCGGGGCCACCATTACATGCTTATTGATCAGTTGGAGATTGACCCCTCGCGCCTAGGAGCCGGTGGTGTCTGCCTTTCCTGTAAAACCCCTTACGCCGCCCGGCTGGAAAAAGAGCTAGGGCCGTCCTATTTTTATATTAAATACCTGGAGGCCCATGCCAAGATCCCCAAGGAGCACCAGGAGTTGGGGGTAGCCTGCATCGAATGTCATGACAATCGCACCATGGGCCTCAGAATCTATCATCCGGCCGCCCTCAAATCTTTTCAGTATATCGGCCAGGACCCCGCCAAGCTGAGCCGGCAGGAACTGCGCTCGGCGGTGTGCGGCCAATGCCATGTCACCTACATTATCCCCCGGGACCAGAACATGAAGTCTATGGATCTCTTCTTTCCCTGGCAGGGCAGTAAACCTGGGGACATTTCCATCGAAAATATCATCAGGGTCATCAAAAAGGATCCTAAGTTTTACCAGAGCGAGTGGGGTACCGGCGAATGGGTGCAGAAGGTGACAGGCTTTAAGGTGGCCTTTATCCGCCATCCTGAGTATGAGTTCTACACCAGAAACAGCGTGCACTGGAATGCCGGGGTGGCGTGCGCCGACTGTCATATGCCTTATATTCGTGTGGGGGCCAACAAGATTTCAGACCACGACGTGACCAGCCCCCTCAAGAAGGACATGCAGGCCTGCCAGCAATGTCACACGGAGAGCCCGGAATGGCTGCGGAACCAGGTGGTCGCCATTCAGGATCGCACCGTGTCCCTGATGTTACGCTCCGGATATGCCACCGCCACCGCAGCCAAGCTTTTCGAGAAGGTGCACCAGGCCCAGAAGGATGGCAAAGTCATGGACCAAAAACTCTATGACCAGGCGAAGGACCTCTACCTGGAAGCCCTCTACCGGGTCATTTACCTAAACGCGGAGAATTCTGTGGGGTTTCACAACCCCACGGAAGCTGGGCGCATGCTGGGCGATGCTTTGGCCTTTGCCGGCAGAGCCGAGGGGCTCTTACGCCAGATCCTCGCCAAGGCCGGGGTGGATGTGCCAGCCTCTGTCAACCTGGAACTGGCCATATACCTGAACAAGCGGGGCAAGAAGCCCTTGAATTTCAAGGCAGAACAGGAAGTTAAGGATCCCTTCGGCCTGCAGGAGCTTTTGACCCCGGCAAGCTCCCTGGGAATTGTGTCGGCTTCCCCGGTTCCTTCGCCGGCTCCGGCGGCTCCGCCTTCACCCGCCACGCCCCCGAAAAAATAAAAGGACCTTTCATTTAATAAAGGGGCGGGTAAGCCCGCCTCTTGTCTTTTGGGGGTATTATGATTCCTCTAACAACCATGCTTATACTCACCATTATCTTATCGGCCATCGGCACACAGGCTCAGGAGCAGCAACAATTATTGCAGCTGGGGCAGGAGGTTTATGAGAACCACTGTAGCGATTGCCATCGGTCCAACGGTGAAGGGTTACCGGTGAAATTTCCGGCCCTAAAAGGCAACGCCTTTGTCTTGGGCGACCCCAAGCCCGTTTTGGACACCGTGATACACGGCCGCACCGGCAAGCTGGGGCAGATGCCCGCCTGGAAGGAATTTCTGGACAACAACCAGATAGCTGCGGTGGTGAGCTACATTCGGAATGCTTGGGGCAATAAGGCCCCAACCCTCAGGCCCGAGGATGTGGCCCCAAGGCGAAAAAACTAGGGGTGGCTGAAAGGGGGAAGAGCCCTGGGAGTCATGACCTCCCGAATCCTCCCTCTAGACCACCTTCACACCCACCCGAACTTATTTCAGCCAGGGGCTGATGACCTGTTTGGCCAGGTTGATGGGGATGGCAAAGCCGATGCCCTGGCCCTGGGAGAGAATCATGTTGTTGATGCCAATGACGTGACCGTTGATATCCAAAAGCGGCCCGCCGCTGTTCCCCGGGTTAATGGAGGCGTCCGTTTGGATATAGTAGGCTGCCTGGGTGGGCCCCAGCCCTTTGCGGCCGGTGGCGCTGATCACCCCCACAGTCACGGTCTGCTCCAGACCGAAGGGGCTGCCGATGGCGATGGCCCATTGTCCCACCCGAATCTGGTTGGAATCCCCCAATATTGCCGGCTTGAGGCCCTGAGCGGCGATTTTCACCAAGGCAATGTCGTATTTGGGGTTGCTCCCCACCACCTGCCCTTTGAATTCCCGACCGTCATAGAGGCGCACCAGGATCTGCTGGGCCCCGCCCACCACATGATAATTGGTGAGGATGTAGCCCTGGGAGTTGATGATGATGCCGGAGCCCTGCCCCACCCGGGGCTTGCGGATAATGCGGTAACCGTAGTCCTGAAAGACCCCTTCATAAGGGGTACCCCGGAAAAAGTCATCCGGACTGGGAATCTGGTAAGTGACCACGGTAATGGCCTTGAGGCTCACCACCGAGGGCTTCACCTGCTCCACCACCCGGATGAAGTCCTGCTGCAGGCCCACAGCGGTGGCGCCGTAAGCCGGTCCCAGAATCAGTAGCATAATGAGGAATCCGCCGGCAAAGATCCGGCAAAGGTGAGCGTATTTCATGGGTAAGCTCTCCGTTATATGGGTCAAGGTCATCATTTATGGGTTAGTGTCAGCACTTCCCTAAAACCGGGGAGAAACTTTGACCCGGTGGCTCAAAGAAGTAAGGTTCTCTCAGGAAGCGGCGGTGGGCCCACCACTTCCAGGACTTCCGGAGGGATAAGGCTTTCCGCCAGTGCCAGGAACGCCAGTCCCCGGCTGGCCTGTCGGTCACCCTCCTTAAAAAACACCCGCAGACCGGCATCGCCGCCGATGGCCAGACAAACCGCCGGGCCCCGGGGGTTTTCCCGGGTCCAGAATACCAGCACCTCGCAGGGTTCGCCCTTTTCGGTCCAGCCCACCACGGTTTCCAGGTCACCTCCGGGATATTCCAGATATAGCGCGGCCCCCCGCCATATCGGGGAGAGCACCGCCAGACGCAGAAGAGGCAGACCTTCAGGGAGATTTTCCCCGGGTTTCACTTCATATTCCAAAAAGAAAGGGATCATCGGTCCTTGAGGGGTCTTATGGGGCTTAGGGCCGTTTAGGGCCATGGCCCAACGTCGGTCACCCTGGTTTTTTTAGGGGGCGCAGCTAACTGACTTGAATCTCAATTACCCATAGACAAAAGAACCTTCAATATCCCAGGTTCTCCGGCCAACTTAAGGGCCCTCGGGCCCTCGGTCAGAGAAAACACTTTACTGATCAAGGGGCGCGTATCAAGTCCCCCTCTTTGGAGCAGCCGCAGGGCCGCCTGAAAAGGTCCGCACCGGGACCCCACCAGGCGCACCTCCGGTACCACCAGTTGCGCCGGTCTCAGAGCAAAACGGTCGGCATACGTGCTTTTTAAAACCACTGTCCCCTGGGGCCGGACCAGGCCCAAGGCCAGCTCCAGGCCGCTGGGAGAACCGCTGGCCTCCACCACCAGGTCGAATTCCGTCATAGAAAGTTCAGCCGCCAGCCAGGTAATAACCCCGTAAGCTTCGGCCAAACACAAGTGTTCCCGGTAATGTCCGGCCAAGTGAGTCTCCCGCCCCCGGAGAGCCTGAGTGAAGGAGACCAGCAAACCGAGAACCCCGTCTCCGATGACCAGGACACGTTCCCCTGTTCCGCCCGGCGCCGCCTCCTCCACCGCCAATGCCGCGGCCAGAGGCTCGGTAAAGACTGCAAGTTCATCAGGTAACCCGGATGGCACCGGGTGCAGGTTCTCTTCCGGTAGGGTAAGGTATTCCGCAAAAGCGCCATCCTTATCCTTAAGGCCCAGGACTCGCCGCTTCAGACAGTGTCGGGCCAGCCCCCGACGGCAACGCTCACAGGTGCCGCAGGAGAGGCTGATTTCCCCCACCACCCGCTGCCCCAATAAGGGGGACTCAGGCGGGCCCACCACCTCCCCCACAAACTCATGACCCAAAATGCCGTGAAAGTCATGATAACCTTTGAGGACCTCCAGATCGGTGCGGCAGACGCCCCCCAGACGCAGTTTAACCAGGGCCTCCCCCGGTTTGGGCTTAGGAATGGGCTTTTCCACAAGCTTTAGAGCGCCGTCAAACCAAAGAGCTTTCATACCCAGGGGTGTGGGCCAAAGCTTGGGGGAGAAACCGGAGGTCCTCCTTGGACCCAGGACTTACCGGAACTTCGGCTTTAATCCGTCAATGGCGCTGCGGCCAGATTTCCTGGTCCCTTTCCTCTACCAGATAGAAAAACCGCTCCCGCTCGATTTCCTTATGGGATATCGGACACCGGAGTCGGATTTTCCTCTCCCCCACCGCGATAATCTCCCAGTCCCCGGCCCAAGGGCCACCCTGGATGAAGATCCTGTCCCCCACCCGGAGAGGGTAAGGCTTAAAGACTATCACTCGGCAAGTCTCTGTCCCTTTTGACATGTTTTCCTTTTCGGGTGTTAGGGGAGCCTGTCCTTGTCAGGACTTGTCCGAAAAATCGGGCCATCCTTGACCACAAAATCTTTATCGGGCTTTACCCTTTGCTTTCCGGTTTTCTCAGGCTTTAAGCCGGTCGGTCAGTTGTTCCACCAGAAAAAGGAGGGATTCCAGGTCCAGGTAATGGGATACACTGCCATCAAAGAGAAAATGCACCTGGGCCGGAAAGTCCTCCTCCCATTCGGCCTCCCAGAAAAGAAGAAGAACCGGCACTTTGGGGAGGGGCTGAAAAACCAGTTGCAGGTCGGCGTCTTCGGCTGCCCGGGTGGGTTGGGCCCCAAGGTTCGTGGCCCGGGCTAGTAATTCCTCACCTTTTCTGGCAAAATGGTCGGCCAGCTCCCTTTCCAGACGTTTCAGAGTCTTGGTTTTGGACACCGAATTGGGGAGGCTTTGGAAGGTAATCCATTGGCCTCTTAGGGGCTCTCGGCCTCGGGAAGCCACATAATTATATATCAGAATGGCGTCCCAGGGATTGCCTTGAACTCCTTCGGGGTAGCACACCCGGTCTTTAAAAATTCGCAAGGGCTGTCCAAAATAGGTCAGGTCCAGGTAGGCACAGCCATCCTGCTCGCCGTAGCGTGCCCCCAGCCCCTCGGCCAGCTCCGCCAGATCCAAGGGGGCCACCTTCTCCTGCAAGGCCTCAAGGGCAATGGCCAGAGACTCCCGCCGCCGGCCCACCCCACTGGCCTGCTGGGCCCCGATCTTTCCGGCCAGGGCCCGGGCCGACTCGGTGAGATGCGGACAGCGGCTGAAGTCTTCCCCTTCCTTGATAACCCGGGTGGCAAAGGCCAGGCAGGTGGCCTGGCCACAATCCCCGCAGTTGGTCAGGGGCAGGGTTTTCAGCACCTCCATCACAGTTAGGGGCATGGCCCCGATCTTTTCGTTTCCAACAGGCACCATCTGGTCCATAGTTTATCATAACTTCAATAAGGATCGAGGATTTGATTTCCCAATGAGGGTTTTTGCCATTATAATGTATGAAGCTGGCAAACTTTGGCAGGTTCAGCGCCGCATCCTCCTTTGACCTCGAATATCCGGTTTTCCCATGAAGCCGTTTTTTGCTATCCTCCTTCTTTGGGCCGTGTCTTTGGGTTTCAGCTCCTGCGGGCATCTCCCGGAGATCCCTTCCCGGGAATTGGCCGTAGAGCTTAAGGAAGGCTGTGACCTGGAACAACTGCGTCAGGAGCTGGCCTATTTGGAAGAGCAGGTCAATTCCTCTCCGGAAACCCGGGCCAACTGCCTGATCCGCCTGGCCAGAATAGCCTTTATCCTGGGGGAGCTTGGCCCCAAGGGGGATAAATCCCTCTATTTCACCAAAGGCAAGCTTTATGCCGAGACCCTGATCCGGGAACAACCCGAGTGGGCCGCAGGCCATTACTGGCTGGGGCTTAACCTCTGCGGTCTGGCGGAGGAGGCTGGCCCCAAACGGGGGCTAAGACTGGTGCCCCAGATAATCGCAACCATGGAACGGGCCCTGGAAGTGGACCCGGTTTATGATCAGGCCGGAGCCCACCGGGTGTTGGGACGGATTTATTATGAATGTCCCCCCTGGCCCTTGTCGGTGGGGGACATTCACAAATCCCTGCGACACCTCAGCGCCGCCGTTGCCATCTCTCCGGAAAACAGCACCAACCATCTGTTTTTGGCGGAGACCCTGCTGAAACTGGACAAGAAAGCCGAGGCTCTCCAGGAACTGGAGAAGGTGCTTAAGGCCACCAGTCATGCCCTCTGTCCCAAAGAGCTAGCAGCAGACCGGCGGCAGGCCCTTAAGCTGTTAAAGGAAAACCAGTGGGCCAAGGCCGGCTCCCGGGACCCGGCCGGACGTTCTTCGGCACCGGGGTCCAAATAACCGGAGGGATGGGAACGTCAGATGGCTGCATCAGACTCCTCCAGGATGTCAGCCTGTACCCCGAAAAAAATCTTCATCCTTCTGACCGCCCCGTCTGTATTGGCCGTGTTTTTCATTTTTGGGTGCATAACGGTCAAGGTGAATCTTTTTGAAGAGGAGGCCAAGCCCCTTAAAGAAAGGGTGATTTCGGGTTATGGCCCTGACAAGATACTCCTACTGGACCTGACCGGACTCTTGGTTGAGAGCCCCCGCCGGGGTATTTGGCATTTTTTCGGTCCCACGGTGAGCCCCTCCCAAGTGAAAGAGGCTCTGGACAAGGCAAGAAAGGATGAGCGGGTCAAGGCCGTGGTGTTACGCATCAATTCCCCTGGGGGGACAGTGAGCGCGGCCGACATGATTTACCATGAGATTGTCCGGTTCAAAAAAGAGAAGGGTCTCCCGGTGATCGCCTGTTTCATGGGCCTGGCAGCCTCAGGGGGTTATTATGTGGCCCAGGCGGCTGACGAAATTGTGGCCCACCCCACCACCATTACCGGGTCCATCGGGGTGGTGGCCATGAGATTCAATATAAAAGGGCTCATGGACAAGGTGGGAGTGGAACAGGACAGCGTCAAGAGCGGTCCCTGGAAGGATTTCTGGTCCCCGTTCAAGCCGGCCACCGAAGCGGAAAAACAGATGATGCAGGCCATCATTGCCGATTTTTATCAGCGATTCCTGGCGGTGGTGAAACAGGGCCGGAAACTTACCCGGGAGGAAGTGTCCCAGGTGGCGGATGGCCGGGTGTTCACCGCCTCCCAGGCCCGGGATCTGAAACTGGTGGACCGGCTGGGGTACCTGGAAGAGGCGCTGGCCTCAGCCCAGGAACGGGCGGGCCTCCCGGCGGCCCGGGTGGTCATGTACCATCGTCCCCAAAGCTACCGGCCCACCATCTATTCATTGATGGCTGAGGGGCTGGGGGAGTTGGCCGGTCCCCAGTTCCTTTACCTTTGGGCCGCGGCTTTGGAGAGCTAGCCGCAAAAATATCCTGAAGTTTAAAGTGAACCCGAGATCATCCGATAAGTATCACAAGAGAGGGCCACATTACCGTGGCCTGGGATTTGACCTGCATTCCCAGCACCCTGACGGAGACTTACGAGAAACTTATGAAAATCACAGACATCAAAGGTCTGGGGGTTGAGGAGCTTGCCGCCCAGCAAGTGGACAGGTCCGGGGCGGTATCCGGAAAAACCTCTCCAGAAACCACCGCGGCTGCCACTGATATCATTCAGTTATCCCCTCAGGCCCGGTTGATGCACAAGGCCAGCGAAGTGGTCTATCACACCCCGGATGTGCGCCCGGAGAAAGTGGCAGCCCTCCAGGAGGCCGTGCAGCAAGGCACCTACCAGGTGGACTCCAAAAAGGTGGCCAACCGCCTGATCACCGAAATTCTTTTGGAAAAATAAAGACTTCTCCCGGATCTCTTCTTCTGCTGGCTTTTTTTGGCAAACGAAGCCTTCTTTTGCATCGTACAGAAAAAGCTGGTAAATAAAAAAGGGTGGTTCCTCACCCCTTTTTTGCGTCCGATTTGCCCCGCATTGTGATTTACAGGAGTCCGAACCGTGGCTCATAAATTGATCAGCCGACCATCGAGGACTTCCCGGCCTCCCTGGATTTCCAGACTAACGGTGGCCTTTCTTATGGCCAGCCTGTTTTTTGCCCTACATTCTGCCTTTGGAGCGGGCCTGGTTATCAAAGGAGTGATTGTCAACTGGAACCGGGTGCGCGCCAAGGCCGCAGAGAATGCCTATCTCCAGCTGGTGAAAGTGGAGGGAAAAATGGCGGGCTGGACTGACAGCCAGGGACTGGCCACCCTCACCTCCGATCTCCCGGTGATTCCGGTGTCCGGTCAGGGCAGTTTCAAAGTCAATGTGGGACAACTGCCCCCGGGGGAGTACCTCATTGCCTTGCAGCGGGCCCTGCCGGCCGCCCCCATTTTGGTAAAGCACGGGAAACCGGCGGTCATCAAGGTGCCGGGCAAGTCCCCGGTGGATCTGGGACGGGTCAAAGTGGAACTTAATTAGGCCTGCAAAAAAGAATGAGGGGAAATGGCACGATTCCCCTCCTCAGGTAAAATTTATATATTTCTTTAAGCAAAGGGTGGAGTGGAGGTCCATGAGGATCTGGCTGGCATTTTTGACGGTATTATTTACCTTTTGGGGCTTTGGGAGTCCGGTGGTGCAGGCTGCGGACCTGGTGGTCAGCGGGGTCATCACCAACTGGAAGGAAGTCACGGCCCGGGTCCCCCCCAGCGCCTATCTTCAGTTAGTCAAATTGGAGGGAAAGGAGCTGAAGGGTTATACGGATGCCCAGGGTCTATCTTTTTTTGTTTCCGACTGGCCCAAAATCTCGCCCCGTGCGGATGGCTCTTTTAAGGTTACCTTAAAGGACCTGTCCCCCGGGGATTACTTCATCGCCTTGCAACGGGCGGCACCCCGGAGTGTTCCGGGTAGCACCGTGCTCACCGGCACCCCTATTTTGGTGAAAGAGGATGGCAATCCCCTGATCATCAAGGTTCCCAGCTCCTCCCCCCTTAATGTGGGGAAGGTGGTGGTGGCGGTCAAGGCAGAAAGCTCGTCTCCTTCCCGGTAGCCCTTGGGGGAAGGAAACCGTTGGCATTTTCTTTCATAAATGTACAACGTCAGTACAAGCCGCCGCCGGCAGGGCTAGGACTCCGGGCGTGCCCTTAGCCGGCCTCATCAGGGGCTTAGGGAGCCGAGTGAGGCAAGTTCTTCAGCCTGGCCAGGATAAGCCGCGCGGCCTCTTCCACTTCTGCCTCCGTGGTGTAACGTCCCACTGACAGGCGCACCGCGGCCAGGGCCAAATCCGGCGGCACCCCCATAGCGGTGAGGACCGGAGATGGTTCTTCCTCATCCCCATGGCAGGCGGCCCCCACCGAGGCCTCCAGTTCATGGATGCCAGAAAGGATTTTCCGGCCGGAAAAACCCGGAAAGGCCACATTCAAAGTGTTGGGGAGTCTCATTTTCTGGTGGCCGTTAAGTATCAGCTCCGGGAAACCTTCCTGAAGCAACTGGTGCAACCGGTCCCTTAGTTTCCGGAGATGAACCTGGTCAAGGGACAGACGCTCCCCTGCCAAGCGGGCCGCCTCCCCCAGGCCCACGATGTAAGGCACGTTCTCCGTGCCGGAGCGCAGCCCTCCCTCCTGGCCGCCCCCGTGGAATAGCGGCGTAATTTCCCGGGAACTGCGGACATACAAGGCTCCCACCCCTTTGGCGGCATAAAACTTATGCCCGGCCACCGTGAGGAAATCCACGTGGAGCTCCTCCACCTTGACCGCAATTTTCCCCACGCTTTGGGCTGCGTCGGTATGCATCAGGACCCCCGCCTCCCGGGCGATGGCACCGATTTCGGCCACCGGCTGGAGCACCCCGGTTTCATTATTGGCGTGCATGACACTAACCAGGATGGTGCGAGGGGTGAGGGCCCGTCGCACCTCATCGGGGTCCACCTGACCGTGGCGGTCCACCGGCAGGACAGTGATCTCAAAGCCTTGAGACTGAAGCCAGCGGCAGGGCTCAAGCACTGCGGGGTGCTCAATGGCAGTGGTGATGATCTGTCCGGCCCGATAATGCCAAGCCACCCCTTTAAGCACCAGGTTGTTGGCCTCAGTGGCGCCGCTGGTAAAGACCACTTCCTCGGGGGAACAGCCCAGAAGATCGGCCACCTGGCGCCGGGCCCGGATCACCGCCTCCAGGGCCCGCCAGCCGTGGGGATAACTGCTGGCCGGATTGCCGAACTCCTCCTTGAAATACGGCAGCATGGCCTCCACCACCTCCGGAGCAATGGGGGTAGTGGCGTTGTAATCCAGATAAATCATGACTCTCCTGCCTTAGGGGCCCAGCACTTGACGGCCAAGTCGAGTACGCCTCGGCCGGAAGCCGTCTGCCAGGGGGCGGAAAAACCAAGCCCCCCATAGCCCTCAAACACTATTTGCAACCGAGTTAAAATCACAGTAAATTACAAGCGGGTTGAAAAACTCCCAGGGTTTCGGGAAAATGAGGGCAAGAAGCCATGCCTGGTCTGATCCCCGGGTTTTACCGCCTCTGTCGCGGGATTCTGCGGCACACCTGGGCCCGTCTGCACCCTGTTCGGGTTGAGGGTCTTAAACACCTGCCCACCGCCGGACCGGCGATCATCTGTCCCAAGCACCAGCGCTGGGAGGATATCCTGGCTGTGGGCCTGGCTCTCCCCCCACCCCTCTATTATATCGCCAAGGCAGAGCTGTTTGTCCACCCGGGAGTGCGGGAATTTCTCCGGGCTCTTGGAGGGGTCCCGGTCAACCGGGCCGAGCCTCGGGCCACTCTGTCTTCCTTCCGCCAGCTTTTACCTCTGCTTAAGGCCGGGGTCTTCCTGGTGCTCTTTCCCGAAGGCACGTATGTGCGGGGTCGGGTGGGCCCTGGAAAACACCGCCTTATCCAAATGCTGCTGAAACTGCAAAATGTAAATGGCCTGCGGCCCCTGCCTTTTCTGCCGGTGGGCCTTCACTACCAGCCTGAGACTCATCCCCGCAGATGGTCAGTTACGGTGCGGGTGGGGAGCCCCCGTTATGCCCGGCACCATGGGGAAGCCCGGGAGTTCACCCAGGACCTGATGGCGGATATCGCCCGGCTTTGCTGTTAATGGTTCTGCCCGGCTTGGGGGCAGACACCTCGTTTTTTGGAGTTTGTCAGTTAATGTTTTTTTTTTTGAAATTTTTCACGAACTCAGCTATTAAGCAAAGGGAGATCACCCATGGCTCGTAAGACCACCGGACCCACGGAGAAGGAGAAGGGAATCATGGCGAAAAAAAAGCGGTATTGTTATGCCTTCGAGGAGGGCGACGGCACCAATAAGAAACTTTTGGGCGGCAAGGGGGCCGGGCTTTGCACCATGACCCAGATCGGTCTGCCGGTACCCCCCGGTTTTGTCATCACCACGGAAGCCAATGTGGACTATTTTGAGCAGGGGTCCCAGTTCCCGGAAGGCCTCATGGACGAAGTGCACGAGTACATGGAAGCCCTGCAGAAAAAAACGGGCAAAGGCTTCGGGGACCCCAAAAACCCCCTTCTAGTCTCGGTCCGCTCCGGCTCGGCCCTGTCCATGCCGGGGATGATGGATACCATTTTGAATCTCGGGTTAAATGACGAAACCGCCAAGGGGCTGGCGGATCTCACTCAAAATGAGCGCTTTGTCTATGACGCCTACCGCCGTTTTCTTCAGCTTTTCGGCAAAATCGGTCTGGGGGTCAAGGACGAGGGCTTTGAGGAGATCTTTGAGGAAGTGAAAAAGAAATACAATGCCCATGTGGACACCGAGCTTTCGGCCGAAGCCCTTAAAGAGGTCTGCGAAAAATTCAAGGAATATATTAAAAAGGAAACCGGTCGGCCCTTCCCCCAGGATCCCTGGGCCCAACTGGTGATCGCCATCGAAGGCGTCTTCAAGTCCTGGATGGGCAAGCGGGCGGTGGACTACCGGCGCCAATTCAACATCACCCCGGATATGGCCAACGGTACCGCGGTGAACATCTGTACCATGGTGTTCGGCAACATGGGGAATGATTCCGCCACCGGGGTGGGCTTCACCCGAGACCCCGGCACGGGGGAAAACGTGCTCTACGGGGATTATCTTATCAACGCGCAGGGGGAAGACGTGGTGGCCGGCATCCGCACCCCCCGTCCCTTGAAAGAGCTGCGCACCGACATGCCGGAGATTTACAAGGAACTTCAGAAAATGCGTCATATCCTGGAGCAGCATTACCGGGAGGTCCAGGATTTCGAGTTTACTATTGAGCGGGGCAAACTTTATATGCTCCAGACCCGCAACGGCAAGATGAACGCCTGGGCCTTGTGCAAGACCTCGGTGGATATGGTGAAGGAAGGCCTCATCACCGAGGAGGAGGCCCTGCTCCGGATTGACCCGGACATGCTGGAGCAGTTCCTGCACCGCCGCATTGACCCGGATTTCAAGGCGGAGCCCTTGGCCCTCGGCATTTCGGCCTCTCCGGGGGCGGCCACCGGCAAGGTGGTCTTTGACGCCGACCGGGCCGAACAGCTGGGTAATCAGGGGGAAAAGATCATCCTGACCCGGGTGGAGACCAAGCCCGAGGACATCCACGGCTTTTTCGCTGCCCAGGGCATCCTCACCAGCCGGGGGGGGAAAACCTCCCACGCCGCAGTGGTGGCCCGGGGTATGGGCAAACCTTGCGTCTCCGGGGCTGAGGGCCTGGACATCAACTATGAGCTCAAAGAGGCCCGAGTAGGTAATGTGGTCATCAAAGAGGGGGACATTATCACCATTGACGGTACTTCCGGGGCCGTTTATCTGGGGGCCGTGCCTATGTTGGACCCCGAGCTCCCCAAAGATCTAAAGACCCTGATGGAATGGGCCGACAAATACGCCAAGGTCGAGGTGTGGGCCAACGCCGACACCCCGGAGATGGCCCGCAAGGCCCGGGAACATGGGGCCAAAGGAATCGGTCTGTGCCGGACCGAGCGCATGTTTAACGAGGCGGACCGTCTTCCCCTCATGCGCAATATGATCCTGGCCGACACCCCTGAAGAGCGCAAGCGCTGGGCCGACAAGCTCCTCCCCATGCAGCGCGCCGACTTTCTGGAAATCTTCCGGGCCATGGACGGGCTCCCGGTAACCATCCGGCTTTTGGATCCACCGCTGCACGAATTCCTGCCCACCTTGGAGGAGCTCATCAATGATATCAACCGCCTCCGGGAATTCAGCAATATCATGCACGCCCTGGAGCAGCTCCCCGGCACCGTGGCCATGCTGGATCCGGAGTTGAGCAAACAGCTCCCCAGCATCGAGTCGGTGCTCCGGGAGTTCTCGGAGTTCCGGGCCAAAGGCCTGGACAAGAAACTCCTCAGGCAAAAAGAGCAGTTGCTGCGCCGGGTTCGGGTGCTCCATGAATACAACCCCATGCTGGGGAACCGGGGGGTACGCTGCGGCATCTCCTTCCCGGAGATCTACGACATGCAGATCCAGGCCATCTTTGAGGCCACCGCCCTGGCCATCAGGGAAAAGATTGACGCCCGTCCGGAAATCATGATCCCCAATGTCTGTACCCAACGGGAGCTGGCCTGGGTGCAGCCCCGGGTGCAAAAAATCCATCAGGAAGTGGAAAAACGTTACAATGTCAAGATCAACTACAAATTCGGCACCATGGTGGAGATTGCCCGGGCCTGTATTCGGGCTGCCCGCTTGGCGGAAACCGCGGAGTTTTTCTCCTTTGGCACCAACGACCTCACCCAGGGGGTGTTTTCCTTTTCCCGGGAGGACGCTGAGAACAAGTTCCTCCCCATTTACAATACCGAGGGGATTCTCAGGCACAACCCCTTTGAGATTCTGGATGAGCTGGGGGTGGGCTGGCTCATGCAGCATGCGGTGCGTGAGGGCCGCAAGACCCGGCCGGACCTCAAGATCGGCATCTGCGGCGAACATGGCGGTCAGCCCCAGGCCATAGAGTTCTGCCACCGCATCGGCCTGAACTACGTGTCCTGCTCCCCCATGCGCATTCCCATTGCCCGTATGGCCGCCGCCCACGCTGCCATCAAGGAGGCCAAAGGCATGGGTGTGGTAAAAATGTTGTAAGGAGTAATTGAGGGGGCCCGGGAAGTCTGGGCCCCTTGTCCACCATCACCCTCTCACTTAAGCCCAAGAAAAAATCGAGGCCCCAGGCCTCGTTTTTATTTTAGAGGAATCGAAGGAGTGCCCTGAATCAGCCGCCGAGGGACACAGCCAAAGCGGTGGTGAGCTTCACCACATCCTGGTTGGTCTTGCGCAGATGCCGGCAAAGGAGCTGGGCCAGGCGTATCATGATCTTGAGGCCGGTAACCGAGTTTTGCTGGATAAACTCCAGAAAGGGCTCCCGGGACAGGGCCAGCAGGCGACAATTGGTGACCGCGGTTACCGTGGCGGAGCGGACCTCTTCCTCCAACAGGGCCATTTCCCCGAAGGAGACCCCGTCCTCGGCCTTGAGGCGAACCATGAGCTTTTCTTTGGGGGTATCCTTATCCAGGATCAGAGTGAGGCGCTTGGTGACCTCCACTTCCCCCTCCACCATGATGAAAAGACTGTCTCCAGGTTCCCCCTCGGTGATTATGACCTCTCCCTGGGCGTAGAAGTGGGGGATGGCCAGCTTTAATACCCGCTCCAGTTCACCCTCCTCCAGATCCTGGAAGATGAAAATCTTTTTGAGGAGCTGCGCTTCTATCATCTTACCTCTGGACGCTGGGCGGCAATGACCACCGCCTTATGGTGGGGGCTGAGGATCAGGGTGTCCGGGGGGTTGATCTGGAATTCCAGTTTGGCCCGGCCAAACAGGTGGGTCATGCCTTTCTCGGCGAATTTGCTCCGGATGAACTGGTCAATGGGGGAGGATTCATCTCCCAAAAGGTCATCCAGGGACAGGCCCCGGGCCTCAGTAAACAGGGCGATAAGGAGGGCCTGGTGCTGCTCCTTGAAATACTCGGCCAGCTCCCGCACCGTGCGGTTCTGAAAGCCGGGGGGCAGGTCCACCGGCCAGACGGTGTAACCCTCGGCGTTGAGCAGGGCGTCCAGCACCCGGAACAGGCCCGGGGAGGCGATGGCCCCGGCTAAGATGGCACTGTCGTATTGCCCTCGGATAAGAATCTGCTCGGCCCCGGCCCTTTCCACATAGGGCTGGTTGTCCGGACGCAACAGTTCTGCCAGGATCTTGATCTTGGGGTTAAGGGATTTGAGCGTCAAGGTGGTGAGTAGGGTTCGCTGATCCACTTGGGCCGCAGTCTCCCCTTCGTGGCGCCCTGCCAGAATAATGGCCTTATAGGCCTCCCGGGCGTTGGCCCTATGAAGCACCTCCTCCCGGGAATGCTCCCCCCAGACAAACAGGAGGTCATGTTTGACATATTTCTCCCGGAGGCTGTCCATGGTCTCCGGTGGCAACTGGTTTACCAGGACCACAGGGGTATCCGGGGAGAGGCGGCGCAGCAGCTGGTCCAGGAGCTTTTCTCCGTCGTAGTGCCAGCCCAGAATAAGAATGTGATTCTCGGCCTTGATGGTTTCCATGCCCCGCACCCGCCTGATCTTGCGTTCCACAAAGATGGAGGCCACTGTGGCTGTGACCAATGACAGGCTGACCAGCCCGCCCACCATGAGCACGGCGCCCACCAGCCGGCCCCCCAGGGTGTTGGGGGTGATATCGCCATAACCCACGGTGGTTACGGTCACCAGGGCCCACCACAAGCCCCTGCCGAAATGCTCAAGGAGGCTGCGCTCCTCCAGGGCCTCGGTGAGGGAAAAACCCACTCCCCCCAACAACACCAGAAGGGCTACCGAGAAGGCCAGGAGAAACACCCGCTCCCGCCTCAGGGTGTGCAGTACATCAAAGAGGGAAGACCACCAGGTCACCGGTCAATCAGAGAATCCCGGGGAGCTTCCCGGGGTTTTTGAGCTGTTCCTTTTCAATTAATAAGGGGATTGTGGCACCCCTGGCAATTAATGGGTCCCCCGGCCTGCTTTGCCTTTCTTCGGTGCAAATGACAGCCTTTGCACTGCCGGTGAAAGGCATTCTTGATGTCCAGCCGGCCGGCCTGAGGCACAAGGCCGTGACAGGACTGACATTTTTTTACCGGCTGACCCTCTTTCCAGAGATTACGGCCTCTCTGGTAGTCATGATGGCAAATCTCGCAGGCAATGCGGTTTTTGGGGTGTTGCCCATGGCTGAACCGGACCGCCGGTTTTTCCGGCAGACCCGGTTTTTGAATCCGCAACCAGGTTTCCTCCGGAGGGACAAGGAGTCCGTCCGCCCCCCAGGCCCCCAACCCCCACAGCAATGCCAGGGCCGCCGCCCCGATTCTTGTTCTGCCCATCGCCTTCAGGGCTCAAAGTAGGAGGCACAGGAGGTATCAGACTCCCAAACACTTACCCGGCTGACCCGGAGGCCTTCCTCATTCAGCACGGGGCCCAGACGTTCGAAAAGATAGCGGGCCAGGTTCTCCGAAGAGGGGTTACGCCCCTGGAAGGCTGGCAACTCGTTGAGATATCGGTGATCCAGCTCCTTCAGCACCTCCCGGGTCTTGGCCTTCACCACTCCGAAATCCCGGACCAGTCCGGCCTCATCGAGGCGGTCCCCCAAAAGATGCACCTCCACCTTCCAATTGTGCCCGTGGAGGGCCTCGCACTTACCATAAAAGTTTTCCAGTCGGTGAGCCGCAGAGAACTGGGTGATGATTTTCAGTTCATACATGAATCAGGGCAAGCCTCCCTTCAGGCGACGCCAGCGGGTTTCCATCCGATTAACCAAGAGCTTCAGGTCGCTTTGCAAACTGGCCAGATCCCGATGCCGTTTGGCTTCCAGGGCTTTTAGCTCTTTTAACCAGAACTCCAACAGGGCCAGCTCTCGCTGGCGCAGTTCCTCCTCCACCCTTTGCTTCAACTGCTTAAGCTGAGCCGGGTCCATATCCGGATCCTGATGCTCTCTAGCTACTCAAAAAACAGGGTTCTGTCAATCTTCCCCGAGAGCCACCCCTTCTCCGGCTAAACCCCTTAGAAATACTCTATGAGCCAACCCTGTTTCAGGGCCAGCCGTTTGAGCCCCCGGTTGGGATTTACGGCTACCGGCCACCCCACTGCCTGAAGCATGGCGGCGTCTTCCAAATGATCACCATAGGCATAAGAGGCGGAGAGGTCCAGGTTCTCTTGATGTGCCAGCTTCTCAAGGAGCAGCCGTTTGTTTTCCCCCCGAGGATGAAGATTATTCAGGTCACCGGTGAATTTTCCGTTTTCTTGCGCGGGTTCCGTGGCGATAAGCCGGTCCGCCCCCAGATCCTTCATGAGGGGTTGGATCAGAAAATCCAGGGAACCGGTAATGAGAATTATCAGGCGCCCTTGTTTCCGGTGCTTTGCCAGGCAGTCCAAGGCCCGGGGCCGAAGCCGGGGAACGATAAGCTCCCGGTAACACCGGTGCCCCAGCCGGACCATTTCTTCCACCTCCAACCCCTTAAGATATCTTTTGTTCCGGAAACGCTCCCTGGGAGAAGCTGCCAGATGCGCCAGAAAGGCCAGGATCTTGGAGGACTTGAGGACTCGGTGCCGCCAGAGGTAAAGGAAAAAACAGCGCTCCGTTCCGCCTTGGACCAGAGTGCCGTCCACATCAAAGACAGCTGCGGTTTTTTTTCTCACCATGGCTTTTCTTCGGGTTTAGGGGACGGGGGGCGGAAATCCTTGGGAAAGTAAAGGCGACCGTCCAGAAGCACCGGCAGACCGCGCCCCACGCAGAGAACCACGCAAAGCCAGATTAGGGCCTGGTTCAGGGGGGCCAGTAAGGCCAGGTAACGGGGATCCTGCTGGGACAAAGAGTGGCTAAGCCACAAAGAGGCAAAGGTCACCCCTTTCGCTAAACCATACAACCCCCGCATAAAGCGGGAGGCCACCAGAAACCGCCCCCAGGGGGAATGCATCATGCTGAAGCCGGGTCTCCCTTGGGCGGCGGCCACTCCCCGGATGCCGTCCACCACAAAGGAGCGCACCAGAAACACCACCGGGACCCAAAAAGGCACCAGGTCCAGGCGCATGAAGGCCACCCACAGGATATTTTCCACGGCCCGGTCCAGGGCGATATCCAGGACGGCCCCCAACTCCGAGGTCTCCCGACGACGGCGGGCCACATACCCGTCCAGCCAGTCCAGAAAGAAGAGTACCCCCAATAAGGCCAGCCCCAGTAGCTGACCGGTCCAGGAGGGGATATAAAAGAGAAAGGACAACACCACCACCAGAAGGGGCAGACGGGACAAGGTTATAAGGTTAGCAAAGACCATACACAGGACCACCGTGAGGAGTTGTTGCCCACCTTACCAGAATGTGCCGGAGATGTAAATGCCATGGATTTCTAGAGGTTTTTGGGAACCTCGCCTTCTCATGACTTTTTTGCCCCCGTCTTTTATGCTATGGTGAAGGTGGATTGCAAACTTATTGCCCTAAGGCGGGTATTCCATGAGCACAGCATCTGCTCCTAATGCGCTCCAGGCCGGCGCAGTGGTGGCCCGGCGGTATGTAATCCTGCGCCCGCTGCGGGAGGAGCCTTGCGGCTGGGTGTGGCTGGCCCAAGACCGTCTGATTGGCATTGATCTGGGGTTTAAATTTGTTCCCCGCCACTGGGAAAGGTTCGCGGAGGCCCGGGAGGTGCTCCGCCGGGAGGCCGCTTTGGCCCACAAGCTGCGCCATCCTCTTATACTCCAGGTCTTCTATTACGGGGAAGAGGAGGAGGGTAGCTTCCTTTTGGAGGAACCCTTCCGGGGGGAAAGTCTGCTAATGCATCTGGCCCGTCTGGAGCGCTTCCGCCTGCCTCAGGCCCTTACCATCCTGGAACAGACGGCCCAGGCTTTGGAGGCCGCTCATCGTCACCATGAAGTCCACCAGTCCCTGGACCCCTCCCAGGTGCTCATCGCCGAGGGCACCGTCAAGCTGGCCAATTTCGCCTGCAGCCTGCGGCCTGAGGATGACCAGGTGAGTCACCTGGAACTTAAGGCCTACATAGCCCCGGAGGTCCTTCAGGGTGAGGCTGTCACCCCGGCGGCCAACATCTTTTCCCTGGGGGTTTTGGGATTCCGCCTGCTGGCAGGAGGTCTCCCTTATCCACTGACTTTTGACGAACCCTTTCCTTACCGTCTGGATCAGATGCCGGTTGATCTGGAGGAAATCCCCCTGCCTTTGCAAAACCTTCTTCTCCAGTGCCTGGCCCCGAACCCCGGGGATCGCTTCGAAGATGCCAGGGCTTTCCTGACCGCTCTGGAGCAACGCCGGGAATCCTGGCGCACGCCGCCAAAGACCAGATGGTTCGGCCTACCCCCGGAAAGAGGACGGGAGGTGGCCGAAGGGGGAGATACCAAAACCTCGGCCCTTATTACCCGCCTTAGAGAGAAAAGCAAGGAGGCCCTCGGGAGAGTCAGAGGGACCTGGCAACACCTGAAGGACCACCCCCCCTCCCCTGGACGCAGGCGCCACTGGTTCCTGGGACTGGTTGTGGCCCTGGCGGTGCTGGGGGTGTTTTGGTGGGGCGGGCGGACCCTTTTGCGGAAAACTGAGGCTCCTCCGCCCCCTACATCTTTTGCTCCCGAGGAGATGAAACTGCCTCCTGCCGGCAGGCCTCCGGTCAGCGGGGTCACGGAACCGACCCCACCTGCCGCAACCGCAGAGCCGCCGTCCACTCTCAGTCCCGCCCCGAGCCCGGCCCCTCAAAGTCCGGCGGTGACCCCCAAAGAGGAGCGTTACCTCCTGCTGGTGGCCACTTATGGCCAAATGGAGCCGGCCCAGGCCTTGAAGAAAAGGCTTCAGGCCAAAAAGGTGCCGGCCCAGATAGCCAAGGTCACTTCTGACAAGAAAAAGGTCTATTATCTGGTGAAGGCCGGTCCTTACCAGGGGAAAAAGCAGGCCGAGGAGGCGGCCCAGCGCCTGAAAAACGAGGAACATCTGGCCCACACCCCCAAACTGGTTAAGATACCAGCCAAAACCTCAAATTCGGAGTCACGAAGGCCGTCCCGATGAGCACGCCCGTTTTGGTAACCCACTTCAAGGACTTAGGCCCTCGCCACCAAGGAAAGGTCCGGGATATATACGATTTGGGAGACCGACTCCTTCTGGTGGCCACCGACCGGATCTCCGCCTTTGATGTGGTGATGGCCGACCCCATTCCGGACAAGGGCCGCATACTCACCCAGATCTCGGCCTTTTGGTTTCGCCTGTTGGAAGATGTGGTGCCCCATCATCTAATCTCTGTAGCAGTGGAGGATTTCCCCCCGGCCTGTCAGCCCTATCGAGAGATTCTGGCAGGACGCACCATGCTGGTGAAAAAAACCCGCCCCTTGCCGGTGGAATGCATTGTCCGCGGTTATCTGGCCGGCTCGGGCTGGACTGATTACCAGAAAACCGGTGCCATCTGCGGCCAGGTCCTGCCTCCGGGTCTGAGAGAAGCGGAACGTCTGCCAGAGCCCCTCTTCACCCCTTCCACCAAGGCAAAGTTGGGCACCCATGATGAGAACATTTCCTTTGAACAGATGGCCAACACCATCGGCGGGGAGTTGGCGGAAAAAATAAAAGCCGTCAGCCTGACCTTGTACCGGCGGGCTTCTGAGTGGGCTGAACCCCGGGGTATCATCCTGGCGGACACCAAATTCGAGTTCGGCCTGATAAACGGAGAACTGCTCCTCATAGATGAGCTTCTTACCCCGGACTCCTCCAGGTTCTGGCCGGCTAAGGAGTATGAACCGGGCCGCTCTCAGAAAAGCTACGACAAACAGTATCTACGGGACTATCTGGAATCCCTGGGCTGGAACAAACAGCCACCTCCACCCCCTTTGCCCAAGGAGGTCATCGCCCAAACGCGGGCCAAATATTTGGAGGCCTTGAAGAGTCTTACCGGAGAGGACCTTGCCTAATAATAAAACTCATTGCCGACAATTACTGCTTAACCGCAAACGGCAGATCCGGGGACTCCAGGGGAATTTTCCCCTCATTAAGCCATGAGCAAGCGCCGTGTTCTTTTATGTGCCTGTCCGGATCTTCATCTTCCGGTGGAGGAACTTTCCCGGCGTCTGACCCGCATGGGCCTTGAGGTCCGGATCTCTCGGCCTCTCTGTGCCCCCGCCGGATTTAAGGAATGGGGCTATCGCCTCCGGGACGAAGCCGGAGGCTGGCTGATTGGCGCCTGTGAAGCCGGCCAACAGGCGGGCTTTTTCCGTCATCTGGCGGGAAAGGGGACCTTGAAGGTGGTGGATCTGTTGGGAGTCGGCGAGCTGGAGGGGGCTTTGGGTCTGCTCCTTACGGCTTTGGAGGAGACTTCCGCCCCGGCCCGGGACAGGGACTCTATTTTCCGGGAAGTCCTAGTGGTGGGCGGGGGCGTGGGAGGTTGCCAGGCAGCCCTTGATTTGGCTCAGGCCGGGGTCAAGGTCTATCTTTTGGAATCCTCTCTCTCCATCGGCGGTATCATGGCCCAACTGGACAAAACCTTCCCCACTCTGGATTGCTCCATTTGCATATTGGGGCCCAAGCTGGTGGAGGTGGCCTCCCACCCCCTGATAGAACTTCTCACCTTTGCGGAGCTGACGACCATCTCCGGGGAAGCCGGCCGCTTTACCGTAGATCTCTTTCTTAGGCCACGTTATGTGGATTTAGGCCGCTGTGTGGGTTGTGGCACCTGTGCCGCGGTCTGTCCGGTTATCGTCCCCAGCCGCTGGAATTTGGGGATGAAGTCCCGGAAGTGCATCCGCATCATTTTCGCCCAGGCGGTGCCCTTGGTGGCCACCATTGAACGGGAGTACTGCATTGACTGCCGCTTGTGCCTCAAGGCCTGTGAACACGGGGCCATTGATCTGGAGTCCCGACCGGTAGCCAGACAGCTAAAGGTGGGGGCCATTGTGCTGGCCACCGGAGCTCGGCCCTTCGACCCCGTCTCTTTGGGAAATTACGGTTATGGTCACATCTCCGGGGTGCTGACCAATCTGGAATTCGAGCGCCTGATCTGTGCCACCGGCCCCACCCAGGGTCGCCTTCTGACTCCGGAGGGACGTCCGGTTCGGCGTCTGGCCTTTGTCCAATGCGTGGGCTCCCGGGACCGCCGCCATCTGCCTTATTGCTCGGGATACTGCTGCACCGCCACCTTAAAGCAGGCCATGGTGGCCCGGGAGCACGACCCGGAAGTGGAAATCACCGTGTTTTACAATGACATCCGCACCTCCGGGAAGGGTTTTGAGGAGCTTTACCACCGGTCCCAGGCCGCCGGAGTGCGTTTTATCCGAGGCCTGCCGGGACGTCTCGGGGTTGATGACGAGGGTCGGCCGGTGGTGATTTACGAAAACCAAGCCGGCGGCCTGAAGGGACGCCTCACCGTGGACCTGGTGGTCCTGGCGGTGGGTCTGGCCCCGCCGCCCGAAAACCTCCCTTTTGTCAACAGGGGGCCTGCACGGAATGAGGCGGGTTTTTACGCCTGCCGTCACCCCATCCTCCAACCCCTGGAAGCCAGCATCCCCGGAGTTTTTCTGGTGGGCACCTGTCAAGGGCCCCGGGATATCTCCGAAACCGTAAGTACCGGGAGCAGTGCGGCCACCCGGGTACTTCATCTCCTCAGCCGCCTTTCCTCCTGACCCCCCTTGCGTCCTTGTGGAAATAGGAGATAATAATAATATCGAGGTCTTAGCCCGGAAGGAAATATCATGACGGATGTCCATATAAAGCCGCAGGAAGCCCCGGAAAAGGTGGGGAAGCCCCTCCCCCTGGTCCTGGAAATCATCCCCGGACAGGCGGGGGAAGGGCTGGTAGTGGTGATGGAGCCAGGCACTTATGAGGGCAGCACTCTCAAAGAGCTCTGCCAGCGGGCCCTGAAACGCACCGATTTCTCCATTGAGGAGCGCCAGATCCTGGAGGACATTGAACGGCAGCTTCAAGGGGGGAAACTTTTGTGCCGGGGCCGCGACCCCGACCTGCCGGTGCAGGCCTTTGTCACGGTGGAGGAAACGGCCGCCGGGGAGGCTTATTATTATGTGCCCGTGCGGGCCATCAAGCCCCAGGAAGGGGGCGGGGCCACTTAGGGGCGGACATGGGTGGAACGTCCTGGCGGCTGTTTGATCCTGACCAGGAATTTCTGGTGCACCAGGGTTATATTTATGTCCCCCTCCTGCGTGATCCTGAAATTGATTTAGAGCTCGAAAGCAAATCTTACTCCTGCCAGGCTGATGGTCCCCCTCATCAGCGTCAATCCGGGACCTCGCCTCCACCTCTTTTAAAATTGAAGGGCCGTTGGTTTTCCCAGACCGTGGCGGCCACCTCTTTGTGGGAAAATTTCGGTCTGGTCTTCCCCAAGGCCTTAGCCGCCCGCCGCCGTCAGCTGATGGAGCAATACTCTCTTACGGCTGAGCTGTGGGGTCTGTCCCTGGACCCTCATCTCATCACCATTTTGTTCCATATTCTCCCCCACTTTTTGCGAAGGGAGGGGCTACCCCTAGCCTCCCGATTAAAGGAGGATCAGGTCCTGGACCTCCTTTGCCGAAATTTGCGGGTTCCAGGGCGCTATGTCCGGGAGGCTCAGAATTACAAAAACCTGAGACCTCTTAAGGAATCCCTTGAACGCCTGGAGTCAGCTTCCAAGCCCCGGCCGTCTCTGCCGGAAGGATTTGTCACCGGCACCCAGCTTAGGAACTGGTGGGAAGAAAACCTGAGGATAGACCTCCTTAAATCCCTGCGCCGCCGCCTGCTCAGGGAACTTGAGGAGAGGGAGCGCCTGGGCAACTCCCAGGAGGACCGCCTGGCCGTCCTCCTTTATCTGGCCGAACGGGGAGCCCTTGAACTGAACGGCTTCGGCTTCTCAAGGATAGGGAAAAGTCAGGAATATCGCATTTACAAACGCACCGGCGCCTTTGCCCTGCAGGATTATTACGGCCGACTTTACCTTTTCCCGGACTGCCGGGTGGCGGTGAGCACCAGCGGGCGTCTCCGCCCGGTGGTGCTGGACCATTACAAACATCCGTTTCTGAGGCGGCACGCGGCGGGACAGGAGATCTGTCTCAAGTCCGACACGGTCAACCTGCCTTTTTCGGCGCAGAACGCTATCTGGGCCCTGGAGGAGGGCATCAACGCCCTGTTTTATGGTTACGACCGCCGGCGCCGCAACGGCTATCACAGCCTGGATGAGCCTCCAGGAAAGCTACGGCTGGTGCATTTTGACGACTACCGCATCCCTGCTGACCACCCCCTAATTGTTTCAGGGCAGGTGGAAGTAAAAAACCGGGATCTCTGATATGCCTTTAAAGGAGATGCTTCGCCGTGAGCGCCAGGAGAGAAAAGGCAAAGTCCCCTTTGCCCCCTCCCTGTTCGCCCATGTGGGGGGCCTCGTTAGACGCCACGGCCTGGGGCGGAATTTCTCCCGGACTCTCCGGCAGTTGACCCCGGAAGTGATTCACACCCTGGCTCACGCCCTCCGAGGAGCCCCGAAACCCCAATATGTGCCGCCCCTGTTTTTCCTGGCCACCTGGGAGGAATATCAGGAAATTCATGCGATTATGGCGGAAGCGGCCAATCCGTATCTCGCTTTCGCCTCAAGTCCGGAAGAAATCCTGCTCTCCGGTCCCCTGTATGACAAATACCCGGATCTGCCTCAGGATATCTTGAAGAGCCGGCATTTTGCCGCAATTTTTATGAATCTGTCTCGGGCCGGGTGAGCCTGCCTCCCCTGTCCTCAACCCGGATAAATTTAAGGAGCCCACATGCCCAGCGGCATCACCGATGAAAGGCGACGGCGCCTGGAACAGAAGGTCGGGGAGTTCCGGGAACGCCAAGTGGGAGAGGCCATCCAGCATGTCCTCGAGTTCAACAAGACCCCGGCGGCCCTGAAAGCCGAAGTGGACCGGTATGTTATCGGCCAGGAGAAGGGCAAAAAGATCATTGCCACCGCCATCGCCTTCCACTACCGCCGTCTGAGCGCCGCCCTGAAACGAGCCCTCACCGAGACCGGAGGAGACATTGACACCGCCCTGAAAACCACCCGGACCCCCAAGGCCAACATCCTTCTGGTGGGACCCACCGGCTGCGGCAAGACCTACACCAGCGAAACCGCCTCGGAGCTGGTGGGAGTCCCCTTTGTGGTGGAGGACCTCACCAAATTCAGCGAGGTGGGATACGTGGGAATGAACGTCACCGACATCCTGGTGGACCTGCTCATCGCCAGCGGCGGCAACCCCCAGGTGGCTCAGATGGGCATCGTGTACCTCGACGAGCTGGACAAGGTGGCGGCAGAAGCCACTACTGTCCGGGATGTCTCCGGCAAGGGGGTGCAAAAGGGTCTGCTCAAACTGGTGGAAGGAGTGGAAAACACCCTGGAAGTGGGCAAAGAACGCCTGACCTTGTCCACCAAGCATGTGCTCTTCATCGCCGGAGGGGCCTTTGAGGCCCTGGAGGGGCTGGTGCGCAAACGTCTATCCCGCCTGAATGTCACCGGAGATTGGCGGGATCATCTGGCCACCGAGGATCTGGTGAGTTTCGGCCTGGAGCGGCAACTGGTGGGCCGCTTCCCGGTGCGGGTGGTGTATGACCGCCTCACCACTCAGGAGCTCCAGGACATCCTGACCAAAAGTGCGGACAGTCCTCTTCAGGCATACATCCAGGACTTCAAGGCCTGGGGTATCGAATTGCGTTACACCGAGGAGGCCCTGGGGGAAATCGCCCGTCGGGCCAAACGGGAAGGCACCGGAGCCCGGGGTCTCACTTCCATCCTCCACCGGGTGCTCTTGGATGACATGTTCCGGCTCCCGGGTAACTATACCGGAGAGCTTATGATGGACGCGGCCTATGTCCGGGAGAAGCTCGGATGAGAATAAAGGCCCTCAAAGAGCTTGAGCGCCCGAAACCCTTGGAAATTCGCCTCGCCACCCTGCCGGACACCGTTCTCATGACGGACTATGCCAGGGAGAAGGCCTTTATGTTGGGCCAGCTGGTAACCCGGGTGCATGGCGAGGCCTTTGAATGGTATGCCTTCACCTTGGCTAAAAGGACCTCCCCTGAGGTGATTCTGGACGTGGGCCTGCCGGTAAACGCCGAAAACCAGGAAACCTATGTCAGTTTAAGCCCCGAAGGGATCGCGGCTTTTCAGGAAGGTCTGCCCCCTCACCTCCTCATTAACGGCTGGCTTCATTCCCATGGCGACATGGATTTCCGCCAGTTCTCGGAAACCGACGCCAACAACCAGGCCACAGTGCTGGATTATGTGACTTCCCAGTTGAAGCTCCCGGTGGCCAAAAAGGAAGTGCTCATTCGGGACCTGAACCTGGTGGTCTGGGCGGGCGGCGATCTGTCGGAACCGGACCCCGGATTTCTGACCGCCGGAAGCGTCACTTTGTGCACCGACGTCCCGGTGGGTCGGGCGCGCCTTCTGGAAACGGTGTACGGCGGTTTCTGTTACGCCATTGTTATCGGCAATGAAGGCTGGACCCGCCAGGAGATCCATTATAAGACCCGCGGCGTCCTCACCGGCGAAACTCACATCACCAAAAAAGAGGCTGACCTTATAATCCTGGAAAGCGGGCGGCGGTTGACCTCGGACGAAATTCATACCCTGGAGCTGGAGGTCCGGGAACGGCTCCGACCGGTAACCTATGTCCCGGAGAAGCTGGAGAGGGTATAAAACCGGGATCAAGTGTTGAAGTTCTGATCACCTGCCGCCGGGGCTCTCTGACCCCGCCCCCGTAAACCGCCAGACAAACCTTTTCAGCCGTTCCACATAGGTCTTCCCCCCCACCAGGTAGGTGTCGTTGTGGTGGGCCCCGGGGATGATATAAAGCTCCTTGGGTTCGGGGGCTGCTTCATACACCCGGCGGCCCATATCCACGGGGATGACCTCGTCCTGGGAACCGTGGATGACCATGACCGGTGCGCGTACCTGGCCGATTTTCCCCAGGTTGTCGTATGGAACCTTGGGGCGCCAGTCGAAAAGAAAGGGAGCATAAAGTCTGGCCATGTCCGTGGAGTTGGTGAAGGGGGACTCCAGGATCAGTGCCCGGCAAGGTTTTCGAGCCGCCAGGTCCGTGGCCAGGGCGGTGCCCAGAGACCGGCCGAACAGGATTATTTCTGTAGGGGGCAAACCTCGGGTTTCCGTCAAGTAATAAAAGGCCCCGGCAGCATCTTTATAGGTTCCTTCCCGGCTGATGCGTCCCTCGGATTTGCCGTACTCCCGGTAATCAAAAATAAAGACCTGGACGCCCACTTCATTTACCAGAATCTTAAGGTTCTCCAGACGGTGGCTGATATTGCCGGCATTGCCGTGAAACCACAGCCACACCGGGGCGCCAGGTTTGGGGACCCACCAGCCATGGAGCCGCACCCCGTCCTCGGCAGGGAACCAGACCTCTTCATATTCCAACCCGAAATCCGCCGGAGTGCCAATGAGTTCCGGATCCGGGAAGAACACAATGCCTTTCTCGGAAAATTCCCAAATCATTAAAGTCCCGGGGGCAAGGAAAACCTGGTTTGAGGGACTTCCAGGACTCAGACTATCTCGGCCCCGAAGACCCGGGCCATCTGCTTCAAGGCGAAGGCGTGGGCTTCGGGTTCAAAGTCGGCCACCCCCTCCCGGTACACCCGGCAGGGAATGTTCCGGTAGAAAAGCTCCTTTACGGTCTCCAGTACACAGATGGAGGTGCACACCCCCACCACTTCCACCCGAGTCACCTTTTCCTTTTTCAGGATGTCCTCCAGGTTGGTGTTGACAAAACAACTGTAACGGGTTTTTTCCACTTGATAATCCCGACCCTGGCGGGTCAATTCCGGGATGATCTGGGCCCCCCAGGTGCCCTGGACCGCATGGGGGGCAAAGTGGCGAAATTCCGGGTCGTTGGGAGGGTGAGCATCACAGACAAAAATGACCACCCCCCCTTTGGCCCGGGTTTCCTCCATCTTCCGGGCCACAAAAGGGATGATGTCCCGGCCCTGGGAACCGATGTACAGGGCCCCCTGGGGATCGATGAAATCATTGAGCATGTCCGCCACGATCAAGGCCGTCTTGCCCATGCCCGGCTCCTTAAAAAATGTATAAGGGAGGGGCAGACCATGGAAATCACCCCCCCTTTTACTTTACCTGGACCGAAACGTGGGTGCAAGCCGGCCGTTTTAGGTGAACAGACAGATATTGGCATCCCGGGCGTACTTTAAGAACTCCTCCGCCGTCCAGATGGGGACGCCCTCCAGCAGGTCCTCCTCCTTGATCTCCATCATGTCAATGGTCATTCTGCAGGCAATTAGTTCCACCCCTTCCAAGCGGGCCATCTCCATGAGGTCAGGAATCGAGGGAATCTGTGCTTTTTCCGCCTTTCTTTTCATCATGGCCGTGGCGAGCCTTGACATGCCGGGCACCGCCCCCATGACCCCTGGGGGGATGAATTTGGCCTTCTCCGCTCCCCCTTTTCGGACCAGATTGACCCCCATGAAGGTGTAAAACACTTTGGCTTCCATACCCAAACGGGCGGCGTTGATTCCTAAAATAAGCGCCGGATAAGCCCCGTCCAGGGTGTCCCGGGAACAGATAAAACAGGCTTTGTCTTTGGCTGGGTTCATTTCATCTCCTTTGCTAACTTGATAACGAGTAAAACTCCCTTCTTACTTGAGCAGAGAGGGACTTACAACCCCCCCTTCCCCAAGCCCCGAGGCCCTGTCCTGGCAAAAATACCACCCGCCGGGGCGACCTACTCCCGGCAAAATAGCTCCCGGGTGAGCCGCGCCAGCTGCAAGACCCGGGCGTCCTTCAGGCGATAAATCACCTTTTGTGCCTCCCGCCGAGACTCCACAATATCCCTGTCTTTAAGGAGGTTCAGGTGCTGGGAGACATTGGGCTGGGAGGTCTTGACCCTGTCCTTAAGTTCCTTTCCCGAACACTCCTTCTGTCCCAATAGGTGGATGATGAGAAGACGGGTGGGATGGGCCAGGACCTTGAGGCAGCGGGCTGCCTTTTCCAAAAGCTCTTGGTTATATTCATATTCCATAATATAATAATATTTAAATATATTTATTTGTCAATATATATGAAAAAAAAATCCCAAAAGCATCCCCTTCCCTCTTCTTTTGCATATAATTAGGAGAAAACCTGTCATCCAAATGAGGTCGGATTCCGCGGCCGGGAGATTCGCCATGCACAATCCCTGGGCCATGGCCCTCATCATATTTTTCACCCTTTTGTTTCTCATCGGGGTGAACACCGGGGACCTGGAGTTTCTTTGGAACCTGGGTAAGACCATCTGTCTGGCTTGTATCGGGGTGGGCTAGGTGAGTTTATTTCGACGCCTGGTGCAAACCCTGGTCTCTCTGGGGACCAACGCCTATCTCCTTTTTCCTTTTACTTTGGACATCTACAAGGGCCCCCTGAAAGCGGTCTGTCACCCCGGTCTCAACTGTTACGCCTGTCCGGCGGCCCTGGTTTCCTGTCCGGTGGGGGCCCTCCAGAATTTCCTGGGGTCTCTGAGGGCTACTTTGCCCGGTTCCCTGCCGGTCACCGGCGCCTCGGTTCTGGGCTATTTGGGTTTCATCGGCACCCTGGTGGGACGTTTGCCTTGCGGCTGGCTTTGCCCTTTTGGTTTCATCCAGGATTTGCTCCACAAGCTGCCTACCCCCAAGTTTTCCCTGTGGCCGCCTTTGCGCTGGGTCAAATATGGAGTTTTGGTGGTGCTGGTGGTGTTGGCTCCCCTGATCTTGGTGGACCAGGTGGGTTTGGGGGACCCATGGTTCTGTAAGCTTCTTTGTCCTGCCGGCACTCTTTTGGGAGCCCTGCCCCTTTTGGCCATCAAACCCTCCCTCTGGCAGAATCTGGGGTTCTGGTTCTGGAACAAGATGACCCTGCTGGTCTTAATTGTGGCGGGGGCAGTTTTCATCAGCCGCTTTTTTTGCAGGGTGCTCTGCCCCTTGGGTGCCTTTTACAGTCTGTTCAGCCGGGTGACCCTGGTGCGCCTGGAATTCACCCAGGGCAATTGTGTGCACTGCCTGTCCTGCGTGGCCCATTGCCCTACCGGCTGTCGTCCTTTTGAAAACCCGGATTCCCGGGAATGTATCCTTTGTCTAAAATGTGTAGACGCCTGTCGTTTTCAGGCTCTTAATATCGGGCTTCGGGGTCCGGAGCCCAAGGCAAGGACTTCGGTCTTAAGGGGCTCATAAGACCTGGAAAAAAATCTTGACAGGGAATTTCACTCTATTTAATATAAGTTATAAATTTCCACCGAATTCCGCCGGTGTCAAAGGCTTGGCAATGGCCCTCACCAAAGAAAAGCTCATCAACCGTTTACAGACTCAGGTAGGTTTGAGCAAACAGGAGTCCCGGGCGGTAGTGGAACGGGTCTTGAGTATCATCAAGAACACCCTGGCCAACGGAGAGGACCTGCTGATCAGCGGGTTCGGCAAATTTTCCGTGAGGCACAAGAACGCCCGGCGAGGCCGCAACCCGCAGACCAAGGAAAATCTTATCCTGCGGGCACGCAAGGTCGTGGTGTTTAAAACTTCCGGCGTTTTGCGGCACCGCATTAACGGTACACGCTCCTACTGAGACATCCCACCGGCCAGCCTGGCCTTCCGCCCATGCCCAGGGCCTTTGCCTTCAAGGGCCTAGGGGCTCGGGGAACCTCCCTATCCCCCGGTGAGGCGTACTCCGGCGAGACACGAGGGCAGAATGCATTGGGACCCACCGGCCCCCGGGGGGTGCCGCCTTCACCGCCGCACCTTCATCCAGGGCTGCCTCGGGGCCTTGGCATTGCTCGCTATACCCCGTCGGGGCGGGGCTTTCTTCGGGTCTGCCAGCCCCAAGGGGTTCGTCAGCCCCCAGCCGGCCCAATTCTATGAGGCCCTTTCCCACAAGATGGTGAAATGTCTGTTATGCCCCCGGGGCTGCGAAGTGGGGGTTGGAGAGCGGGGTGACTGCGGGGTCCGGGAAAACCGGGGCGGGCAATATTTCACCTTGGCCTTTGGCAACCCCTGCGCCGTGCATGTGGATCCCATTGAAAAGAAACCTTTTTTTCACCTGCTCCCTGGCAGCGCCTCCTATTCTCTGGCCACGGCCGGGTGCAATCTCCATTGTCGTTTCTGCCAGAATTGGGAGATCTCCCAGGCCCGCCCGGAGGAGACTTACAATTTTGACCTGCCCCCGGATAAGGTGGTGGCCGCGGCCCTCGAGACTGACTCCGCCTCCGTTGCCCACACCTACGTGGAGCCCGTCATTTTCTACGAGTACATGACCGCAGTGGGCCACCTGGCAAAAAAGGCAGGTCTCCTCAACATCTGTCACAGCAACGGTTACATCAACCCAGAGCCTTTGGAAAAGCTGGCGGAGGTGCTGGACGCCGCCTGCATTGACCTTAAGGCCTTCAGCCCCCAATTTTACCGGGAGCTGGTGGACGGGGAGCTGGATCCGGTTCTGAACACACTGAAAATTCTCCGGCGCCGGGGGGTGCATCTGGAAATCGTCAACCTGGTCATCCCCACCCAAAACGACCGCCCGGAGGAGATTTCCGGCATGTGCCGCTGGATCAGGGAAAACCTGGGTCCGCTGACCCCCTTGCACTTTTCTCGTTTTTACCCCATGCATAAGATGCTCACTTTGAACCCCACACCGGTGAGCACCCTGGAGCGGGCCCGGGAGCTGGCCTTGAAGGAGGGACTGAAATACGTCTATATTGGGAATTTGCCGGGACATGAGGGGGAAAACACTTATTGCCACCACTGCGGCAAACTGGTTATCGCCCGCACGGGATACCGGGTCAGCGAGATCAACCTGAAGGCTGGGAAGTGCAGTCATTGCGGCGCCCCCATTCCCGGTATCTGGCAAAGACCCAGACCCGCCTAAGTCTTCATTAACTTGTAATCGTGATTTTGCCCTTTTGACGAAAACCGGAAACTTGAAAACCCAAACCCTTAGATGAGCTGGCGTTGCGGCATCATAGGTCTCCCCAATGCGGGAAAGACCACCATATTTAACGCTCTGACGGCGGCTGGAGCTGAGGTGGCTTCTTACCCTTTCTCCACCATTCAGCCCAATACCGGAGTGGTGGCGGTTCCGGACCCCCGGCTTAAACGGCTGGGAGAGCTTCTTAAACCCGAGCGTCTCACCCCCACCACCATCACCTTTGTGGATGTGGCCGGCCTGATAGCCGGAGCCTCCAAAGGGGAGGGGTTGGGCAACCAGTTCCTGGCCCAGATCCGGGATGTGGACCTTATCGTCCATGTGGTGCGCTGCTTCCCGGACGGTCAGTGCCCCCATCCCTTGGGGAGCCTGGACCCGGTCAGGGACGTGGAGGTCGTGGAAACTGAGCTCTTTTTGGCGGACCTGGAAATCCTGGAACGGCACCGCCTCAAACTGGAACGCCGCCTCAAGGCCGGAGACAAAAAAGGGGAAGCTGCCTTCCAGGTCCTCCGGAAGGTGGAGGCCGGCCTCGATCAGGGCCGCTGGGCCCGGGACCTGGGCCTTTCCCCCGAGGAATTTGCCCAGCTCCAGGAGGTGCCCCTTCTCACTCTCAAGCCCTATCTTTTTGTGGCCAATGTCAGCGAAGAAGAATTCCATGGAGGTCCCTGTCTTCGGGTCCTGAAAGAATTAGGTGACAAACGCCGGGTGCCGGTAGTGCCGCTTTTGGGGGATCTGGAGGCCGAGCTTAACGAACTTACGCCTGAGGAGCAGCGGGAATTTCTCGCCTCCCTGGGGCTTTCGGAACCAGGCATTCACCGCCTTATCCGGGAAAGCTACCAGCTTTTGGGGCTGGTGACCTTTTATACCATTGTGGGTCCGGAGGTGCGGGCTTGGACCGTGCCCGCCGGCACCCCCGCCCCTAAGGCCGCCGGCCGGGTGCACTCGGATATGGAACGCGGCTTTATCCGGGCAGAGGTCATGCAATTTAATGATCTGGATCGCTTTGGCTCCCCGGCCAGGATCAGGGAAGCCGGACTCCTGGCCGTGGAGGGTCGGGATCATCTGGTCAGAGATGGGGAAATTCTCCTCTTCCGTTTTCAATCTTAGTTGGCGCTTGTCAATCTTGCGGCATTGTGATAAATTGAACAAGTAGTCTGCAGGAGGGAGGCTGTCATGTTTCAAGTTGGGTCTTTGGCCGTGTATCCGGCACATGGTGTGGGGGTCATTGAATCCATCCAGGAGCAGGAGGTGGCCGGGTTGCCGCAAAGGTTCTATGTCATGCGTCTCCTCGACTCCGACATGATCATCATGATTCCTACCCAGAATGCCAGAAATATCGGCTTACGCACCGTCATCGACCGGCAGGCGGTGGCCGAGATCTTTGACATCCTCAAGCAGCGGCCGACCCGACTTAACCATCAGACCTGGAACCGCCGCTACCGGGACTACATGGAGAAAATCAAGACCGGTTCCCTGTTTAGGGTGGCGGAGGTCCTCAGGGACCTCACCTGGCTCAAACTGGAAAAGGAGCTCTCCTTCGGGGAGCGAAAAATGTTGGACACCGCCAAAAATCTGCTGGTGAAAGAACTCTCCCTGGTTAATAATAAGGAGGAAAACGAAGTCGAAAGAGAGTTGCAACAGGTTTTGGCCTTGCCGCAACAATCCCAGGTCTCTTAACCAGGTTCCCTACCGGAGAACTGGTCCTGGGATCTCAGGGCCGGCGGCACAACCCCTTTAGGGCCCCTTTCTTTGCGATGAGAAAGGAGTAAGCCTCATTCCCAGGGTCACCTGTGGATTAATTAGGGTCCACCCTTCCGACAAGGGGGTGATGGGGTGCTGAAGAAGGTGGCCAGCGGTGCTATTTTAGGTACAGTATGTGCCATCAGCGGATACCTCATCGCCGAAAGCATCCCTTCCTTTCAGCCCTACTGGTGGGCGAGATGGGCCGGCGCCGCCGCCGGTTTGGGGGTGGGTCTACTAACCCTGGCCCTGGAAAACCTTATCAAGCGTATCCCCCTCAAAACCATCCTTGGGAGCACCCTGGGACTTTTCATCGGCTTGGGCATTGCCAAACTGGCCAGCTATCCCTTTGACCAGTTCCTGGAGCTCCCCAACCTGCAAATTGCCCTGTATATCATGTTTTCCGCCATTTTTGGCTATATCGGCCTGGTTCTGGGGGGGAAAAAGGTATCGGAGGTCACCGCCCCCTCTTTCCTGGAACCCAAAAAGATCCATAACAAGTCCCTTATTCTTCTGGATACCAGCGTCATTATTGACGGCCGCATCGCCGACATTGTGGAAACCGGCTTCATTGACGGCAATATTGTAGTGCCCAAATTCATCCTGGAGGAATTACAGCACATCGCCGACTCTTCGGACGACGTGCGCCGTTCCCGGGGACGCCGGGGTTTGGACATCCTCAAACGCCTGCAGCAGCACAAAAACCTGCGCATCGAAACAGTGGAGGAGGACCTGCCCCAGAGCGGCGTGGACTCCAAGCTGGTGGCCTTGGCCGGAAAGCTGGGAGCCAAAATTCTGACCAACGACTTCAATCTGCATAAGGTGGCGGAACTCCAGGGAATTGAGGTGCTGAACATCAATCAGCTGGCCAATGCCCTGAAACTCGCGGTCCTCCCGGGAGAAAGCCTTTATGTCCAGATTCTGCGGGAGGGCAAGTCCCAGGGCCAAGGGGTGGGGTATTTGGACGACGGCACCATGGTGGTCATTGAGAACGCCCGGCGCTATATCGGCAAAGAGGTGGAGGTGTCGGTCACCAGCGTCCTGCAGACCGCGGCCGGCCGTCTGATTTTCAGCGAAATCAAGAATGGCGCCACCATCCGCAAGGTCTGAGACCTCTTCCCTCCTTCAGTTTGTTGTCTCCCCAAAGGATCAGGGCCAGCGTCTGGACCAATTTCTGGCAGCCCGGACGGAATATAGCCGGGCGCGCCTCAGCCGCTGGCTCAAGGCCGGTCAGGTCCTGGTCAATGACCAATACCGGCCGGCCAGCTACCGGGTCCGCAACGGAGATCGCGTCCAACTTAAAGTGCCTCCACCGGAGGCCAGCCCCCTGGCACCGGAACCCTTGCCCCTGGACATTCTTTACGAGGACCAGGACCTGATTTTGTTGAACAAGCCTGCCGGCCTGGTGGTGCATCCTGCTCCCGGCCACCGGGGGGGAACTCTGCTGAACGCCTTGCTGGCCTACTTTCCCGAGCTGGCGGGGGTGGGGGATCTTTCCCGTCCCGGCCTGGTGCATCGTCTGGACAAGGACACCAGCGGTGTCCTGGTGGTGGCCAAAACCTCCGGGGCCCATGCTAACCTGGTACGCCAATTCCAGACCCGGGAGGTGGAAAAGCTCTACCTTGCCTTGGTGTGGGGCTGGTTTGACCAGCCGGTGGGGACCATTGACCGGGAGGTGGGCCGCCACCCCACTCAGCGCCAGAAAATGAGCGCCCACTCCCGACGAGGCCGATCGGCGGTGACCCATTGGCGGGTGCTCCGGGAATATCCCGGACCCCTTACATTGGTGGAGCTTTCCCCTAAAACCGGCCGCACCCACCAGCTTCGGGTGCACCTGGCCGCCCTGGGGCATCCTGTCCTGGGGGACGCCACTTACGGCGGCGGGGCGGCCCGCCTTAAAAAAAGCCCCTTTCTGGAAGGGCTGCGCCCCTTGGTAAGCCGCCAGCTGCTTCACGCCCACATATTGAGAGTGAACCATCCCCGCAACAATTCCCGCCTTTCGGCCGAAGCCCCTTTACCCCAAGATTTTGCCGCAGTCCTTGAATATCTGGAAAAATTGGAGTAAATTTAAACAATTTTGAGAACCAGACCCGCGGCCTACCCTTTAAAAACCAGAATCAATCACTTGTTGGAGATAAACTGCGTGAAGCCGGTTGACGAGCAGTTGGCTTTGATCAAAAGAGGGTGTCAGGAAATCATCCGGGAAGAGGAACTGGAGGAACGCCTAAGGAGAGCCGTGGCCACCGGCCAGCCCCTCAGGGTCAAGGCGGGCTTTGATCCCACTGCCCCTGACCTGCATCTGGGTCACACGGTGCTGATCCAGAAACTAAAACAGTTCCAAGACCTGGGACATCAGGTGATTTTTCTTATCGGCGACTTCACCGGTCTCATCGGGGACCCCTCCGGAAAAAACGAAACCCGTCCCCCTCTCAGCGAGGAAGAGGTGAGGGCCAACGCCTCCACCTACGAGCGCCAGATCTTCAAGGTGCTGGATCCGGAAAAAACCATCATTGATTTCAACAGCCGTTGGATGAAGGAAATGTCGGCCCAGGACCTTATCCGCCTGGCCGCCCGGCACACCGTGGCTCGCATGCTGGAAAGGGAGGACTTCGCCAAGCGCTATGCCAGCCACACCCCCATTGCCATTCACGAATTTCTCTACCCCCTGATCCAGGCCTATGATTCGGTGGCTCTCCGGGCCGACGTGGAGCTGGGAGGCACCGACCAGAAGTTCAATCTCCTGGTGGGTCGGGACATTCAACGGGAATACGGCCAGGAGCCCCAGGTGGTGATCACCCTCCCCCTTTTGGAAGGCCTCGACGGAGTGCAAAAGATGAGCAAATCTCTGGGAAATTATGTGGGCATCGACGAGCCGCCCCAGAGTATGTTCGGCAAACTGATGAGTCTGCCCGACAGTCTGATGCTGCGCTACTATGAGCTGTTAAGCGACCTCAGCCCGGAGGAGCTCAAGAAGCTGGCCCGGGATTTGGAAAGGGGCACCCGGCACCCTCGGGATGTGAAGGAGGCCCTGGCCCGGGAAATAACCGCCCGCTACCACGGACTTCAGGCGGCCGAGCGGGCCGCCCGGGAATTTGCCCACATCTTCCGGGAACACGGTCTGCCGGAGGACATTGAAGAGGTGACCCTGGCCCGCAAAGATTGGGGGCTGGTTTCCCCGGCCCAATGGGTGGACTCCTATGCCCTCCCCCACATACTGGTGGGAGCCGGGACCGCGGCCACCACTTCTGAAGCCCGCCGTCTGATTCAGCAGGGGGCCGTCAGGGTGGATGGCGAGAGAATCACGGACATCCACCGAGAACTACCCGAAGGAATTACCTTTTTACTCCAGGTCGGCAAAAGACGGTTTAAGCGCGTGACCCTGTTGGCCGATAAGAAAGGGTGAAACCTGAGATTTCAGGTACATCCTTCTTCTTGGGCGGGAGTGACATGATTCGCCGGCCGAACCTGAAAAAGGCCGGTTTACTGGCCGGCCTGGTGTGCGTGGTCTTTTGCCTTTCCGGTTTGCCGGGCCGGTTTACCATCCTGGCTGCCTCGGCCTCCAGGCAGGCAACTGCCGGAGCGAAGAGCCAGGCTTCGGAACCCGCCTCAAAAGCGGGGGCACCAAATGCCCCGGCCCCTCTTAAAAGCCAGCCGCCTTCGTCCTTTTCCTCCCGCCTGTGCCAGCCCCTGGACTATGAATTTCTGGCTGGCGGGTTTTTAAGTTCCCTGGTGTGCCATTATATCTTTGGCTACCCCATGCGGTCTTTGACCCAGAGAGACTTTTGGCCGCCCGGTCTCCTGGACCTCTTGGCCCTCATGACTCTCTGTTATGCGGGTTACTGGGTGGTCCGCAGATTAAGACGGCAGCCCGCGGCGGAACAAGCCCCTCCTCCCCCCGCCTTTCTGCGCCTGGGGGAAAACGGCCCGCCAACCCTTCGGGTTACCAAGGAGGCGGAAGTCGGACTGGCTGCTATTGAAGCCACCAACCCGGATTTCAACCTGGAGGCCTTCCGGGAAGAGGTCCTGGGTTTGCTGAAGGAGGTGTACGAGGCCTGGAACCGCCAGGAGCTGGAGGTGTTAAACGGCCGCCTGAAGGACAGCCTCCTGGAATACCTGCGCATGGGCCTGCGGATCCTGATCCTTAGGGAGGAAACCAGCTACCTGGAAGATCTGACCCTGCGGGATATGGCGGTAACCGCCGCCGGAATCAACGATGGAAAGGAGTTTATCACCGTCTGCTTCCAGGGAAGTCTGATGGACTATGTGGTGCACAAACGCAGCGGCAAACTCCTGGCTGGCAGTATGGCTTATCCCACCCCCTTTAAGGAATTTTGGGATCTGGCCCGGCCCCGGGGCCAAGGCCCCTGGGTGGTTCAGGATATCCGAGAAATGTAATCTTTCTTCGGCTCTCGGTCGCAAGCGGATTTTGGGGTATCTTTGACCTCCCCCTTGATCCCCATTATCCGAGTCTCAGATAAAGTGGCTACGGTTTCTCCAAGGCCAATTCAATCAGCCGGTCCAGCAGTTGGGGGAATTCAAGCCCCATGGCCTTGGCCGCCTGGGGGAACAGGCTGGTGGCGGTCATGCCGGGAATGGTGTTGGTCTCCAGCACATACACCTCCCCATCCTTGACGATCATGTCGGTGCGGCTGTAGCCCCGGCAATGCAAGGCCCGATGGGCGGTGAGAGCTGCTTCCTGGGCCTTTTTGGTAAGCTCCGGATCCAACCTGGCCGGGCAGATCTCGGTGGAGGCCCCCGGAAGATATTTGGCCTCATAATCAAAAAAGGCATAATCCGAGGAAGGGACAATCTCCACCAGGGGCAAGGCTGTCAGCTTGGCATTCCCCAAAACTCCCCCGGTTACCTCCACCCCGGCCAGGAACTCCTCCACCAGTACGCGGTGGTCGTGGCGAAAGGCCTTGATCAGACCGGCCTCCAGTTCTTCGACGGTACGGGCTTTGGTAACCCCGATGCTGGAGCCTTCGTTGACCGGCTTGATAAAAACCGGCAGACCCAGACGGTCAACGATCTCCTGGAGAGGCGGGATTTCATCCCGGTTGAAGAACAAGGCCCGGGCCACCTTCAGACCGGCTTGTTGATAGAGGATCTTGCTCAATTCCTTGTTCATCCCCAGGGCGCTTCCCAGAACCCCGGACCCTTGGTAAGGCAGTCCCAGAAGGTCCAGCAGCCCCTGGAGACTGCCGTCCTCACCGCCCCGGCCATGCATGATGACCAAGGCCACGTCCAGTTCCGGGGCCTCTCGCACCAGACGCTCCAGGTCATCCCGGGGATCATAGCGCCGGATGTCGTATTTGCTTTTGTCCAAGGCCTGGTAAACCTGTTCTCCGCTTTTCAGGGAGACCTCCCGTTCAGCGGAGCGTCCCCCGGCTAAAAGGGCCAAGCGGAGCTTGCCCATAGCTGCCTCCTTTTCTGGAACTGTTAAGGGGCAAAAGCCCCTGGGGGACTCCTCCCCCTTCAGGATTCCTGCCACAAAGACCCCGGCCTCTTTGTGGTAATACCGGGGGATCCGGGATATTTCGGGGCATTAAGGTGAAGCAGGACCTCGGGATCAAGCTTCAAGGGGGCGAACAACTTGGCCTCCAGGACCCGGGCCTTGGCCTCCAAAGCCATGATCCGTTCGCGGGCCTCGGCGGTCTTCCCATACCGCGTCAGCAAGTCCGCAAAACGGACCGCCAAAGGCACCACCTGGGTGTGAAGCACCCGCTTGTCCGCATAATTCACCACTTCCGCCTCCCGGATAAAACTGAAGTCACCTGGGTCAAACGACAGGGCTATATGTTCCTCGACAATCCGGGCCACCTCCGGATAGCCTGCGGCCCGGAGCAAATTCGCTCCCCAGGTGGCATGGTTCCTGGAAGTACCCAGACACGGAGTTTTCCCCAGGTCATGGAGGAGAGCGGCCGCTTCGATGAGGTCAAGGGACAAAGGCTCCCCGGCCTCCACCAAGTGGGCCCCCAGCCAAAAGGCCACTTCCGCCACCCGCCTGGAATGCTCCTGAATGTGGGGGAGCATGCCGTGGGCCTTGATAAGGGCCCAGCACTCATCCAGGGTGGGAACGCCACGGTGGCCGGTGTTCTTGGACATGGCGGCCTCACTCCCCTCGAGCCAGGAGGACCACGGCATAGGCCGCAATACCCTCTTCCCGCCCGGTAAAGCCCATCTTCTCAGTGGTGGTGGCCTTGAGGCTTACCGCCTCCCGGGGAAGCCCCAGGATGGGTGCCAGTTTGTCCACCATGGCCGGCAGATGTGGGGCAAGGCGGGGTTTTTCCGCCACCACCGTAACATCCACATTCACCGGCCGAAACCCCCGGGCCTGAACCAGAGCCATAATACGCTCCAGGAGGCTTAGACTGGAAATCCCCTCGTAAGCCGGATCCGTGTCGGGAAAGTGTCGCCCCAGATCCCCGGCAGCCACCGCCCCCAAAAGGGCGTCCCCCAAGGCATGGGTCAGGACATCGGCATCGGAATGACCGGCCAAGCCCAGGGGAAAAGGGATTTCCACCCCTCCCAAAACCAAAGGACGCCCGGCCACCAGCCGGTGGGCATCGTAACCGAAGCCGATACGCATCAATTTTTCCTCTTTTTCTGCCAACTGACCCAGGCCTCGGCCAACTTCAGGTCGTCCGGGGTGGTGATTTTCAGATTCAGGGGGGAGCCCGGCACCACCACCACCGGATACCCCAGGGCCTCCACCAGGCCGGCCTCGTCCGTGGCATAAAAGCCCCGGATCATGGCCTCCCGGTAAGCCCGGGTGAGAAGGGCTGCCTGAAAGGCCTGGGGCGTCTGTATCTGCCAGAGGTCCCGCCGTTCCACAGTGGCAACCACTTCGCCCTTATCATTCACCCTTTTCAAGGTATCCTGGCAGGGAACGCCCAATACCGCGCCACCATGTCGCCTTGCTGCAAGGATGACCTGGGAAACCTGCTCCGGAGTTACAAAGGGCCGCACCCCGTCATGCACCAAGATGAGCTCCAGCTCTCCCACCTCTTTTTCCAGAACCTTCAGGGCATTATAAACGCTGTCCTGGCGTTCTTTGCCCCCGGGGACCAGACGCAGCAGCTTTTTAAAGGTATAGGCCTCCACCACCTCTTCCTGACAGAATTCCAGGTCATCAGGGTGGACCACGGCCATTACCTCGTGAACTTCAGGGACAGCTTCAAACACTCTAAGGGTGTGTACCAGGATGGGCTTCCCCCCCAGTCGCAGGTAGGTTTTGGGAATCTTTTCCTGCATACGCCGGCCCAACCCGGCCGCCGCAATGACCGCCACCACCTTCACCTTCAACCCTCCAGCACCCCCTGTCGGGTAACGGTACCTGCCCGACCCGGAAGACGGCCCTGGAAAACGGGCGCGGAGGGGAGAGCCCGGGGCTGTGTCAAAAGCTCCCGGGCCCAGTCCTCCAAGCGGAAAAAGGTGACCCCCTTGGCCAAACACCGGTCCAACAGCCGGGCGAAGGCCTCCCGGAAGGCCCCCCCTTCCAGCTCCGCATGGATGGTAAGCACCTGGGGTTTATCAGTTTGCAGACGATGCAGAATCAAAGCATTAAAATCTTCCGGAGTGCATCCGTTGAACCCCAGAAGTTCGTCAAGGGTGGGAAGAGTGGTGGGAATCTCCAGAAGGGAACTGATCCGGTGCCCAAACCGGGGAAGATAAGGGGAGGTGCCCCGGGTATCGCTGGCATAGAGAAAACCGGCCTCTGCCAGAACCTCCCGACTGGTGAGGGTGGCCTGCCACCCCGGGGCGGCATAAGCCCGGGCCGGGTGCCCCATCAGGTTTATGAAGGCCTGCTGGGCCCAGTTCACCTCCCGGGCCACAGTTTCCCGGGTCATTTTCCCCAGCCGGTCATGCCAGTTCACATGGTCCCAGCCATGCAACCCCAGTTCATGACCTGCCGCCGTCACCCGGGGAAGAACTTCCCCGGCGGCTTGGCAGATCAGAGGGGCAGGCAACAGCAGACCATAAAGCAGGGTCCTGAGTCCATAAAGCGCCGGCGCCCGGGTGCGCCACATTTTCTCCCAAAATCCCCGCTGGCTGAAGACCCGGAATATGGCCCGGCCGGAGTTGTCCGGCCCCAGGGCCACGAAAAAAGAGGCCCGGATCCCCCGGTTGTTCAGGATTTCCAGAAGGGCCGGCACCCCCTGTTTCAGCCCCATGAGGGTGTCCACGTCCACTTTTATGGCCAACCGCCCGGGACTTGGCTTAGGTGAATCAGGCATAGCGGGAAATCCCAAAACTCCTGGGGCCTTATTCCTGTCGTTTATTCCATTCTATAGTTTTTGGCCTCGGCCAGAAAGGCATCCAGGGTGATCTTCAAGGAGGTCACCAGGTCGGTTTTGGGCTCCCAACCCAGGAGGGTTTTGGCCTTCTGAATGGAAGGTTTCCGGGTCAAAATGTCCTGATACCCCTGGCCGTAATAGGAATCCGCCGAAGTTTCAATAATTTCGGAATAAGTTTCGTCGTTTTGGTGATCAGGATGCTGCTGGAACAGCTCCCTTAGAATATAGGCCAGCTCCTTCACCGAGGCCTCGTTATGCGGGTTGCCGATATTGAAAATCTGGCCGTCCGCCACCCCTCCGGGATTTTCGATGATGGTCATGAGACAGTCGATGCCGTCCTCCACATAGGTGAAACAGCGCTTCTGGTAGCCCCCGTCCACCAGCTTGATGGGTTCCTTAAGAAGCAGATTAAGGATGAACTGGGTCACCACCCGGGAGCTTCCCTCCTTGGCGGCGTCAAGATCGTCCAGTTTGGGGCCGATCCAGTTAAAGGGCCGGAACAAGGTGAACTGCAAGGCGCCTTCCTGGCCGTAAGCCCAGATGACCCGGTCCAGAAGCTGCTTGCTGCAGGCGTAAATCCAGCGCTGTTTGTGAATGGGACCCAGGACCAGGGGGCTGGAGTCCTCAAAAAACTCCGGGTCGGTGCACATGCCGTAAACTTCGGAAGTGGAAGGGAAAATGATACGGGTGCCGTATTTCACACACTGACGGACAATGCGCAGGTTTTCCTCAAAGTCCAGCTCAAATACGGCCAGAGGTTTTTTCACATAGGTCATGGGAGTGGCAATGGCCACCAGGGGCAGCACCACGTCGCATTTTTTTATGTGATACTCAATCCATTCCTTGTTGATGGCAATGTCGCCCTCCAGGAAATGGAAACGGGGATGCCCCAGGACCTCGGAGATCTTGTTGGCAAAAAGATCCATCCCGAAGACCTCCCAGTCCCGGGTGGCGAGAATCCGCCGTACCAAGGCGTTGCCGATGAAACCGTTGACCCCTAAGATGAGAATTTTCATGAGCGGCTGTTTTGCCTCTTACCCCAGGCGCTCCCCCAAAAGCTGGCGCCAGGTAGCCAAAATGGGCCCCAGAAACTCCACTTCACCTTCCCATTGGGCCTGTTGGATGAGAAAGTGGCCCTCCCCTGTGGCCACCAAGAGCCCCTGCCCAGGCAGCAGTCCCACCACGGTTCCGGGAGGAGCCGGGGAGGGCTCGGAAATTTCCAGGAATGGTTGCCCCCACCAGATGAAGAGTTTTTTCCCCCGATAAGTGGTAAAAGCCCCGGGAAAGGGGTGGGTCACGGCCCGCACTAGATTATATATTTCCCGGGCCGGCATCGTCCAGTCAATGCGGCCCTCCTCAGGAGTCCGCCCCCCGAAGTAGCTGGCCTGGGAATGGTCCTGAGGCATCCGGGGGGCCCGACCCGCTCGGAGGAGGGGATAGACTTCCTCCAAAAGTTCGGCGGCCGCCACGGTCATCCGGGCAAACAAGGTGTAGGCCGTGTCCTCCGGGGTGATGGACACCCGCTTCTGGGCCACGATATCCCCCCGGTCGGCCTTGGCCTCCATATAATGCAAGGTGACGCCGGTCTCCGTTTCCCCATGGATCAGGGCCCAATTGACCGGCACTCGACCCCGGTACTTCGGCAGCAGGCTCCCATGCAGGTTCAGGGCCCCAAGCCGGGGCAGGTCCAGCAGGGGTTGTTTCAATATATGCCGGTAATATACGGAAAACAGAAAATCAGGCTGAAGTTTGGCCATGACCCGGACAAATTCCGGGTCGTTGGGGTCCTCGGGCTGGTACACCGGCAGATAGTGCCGGAAGCCCAGGTCCCTGACCGAGGCGAACCAGATATTCTCCCGGGGGTTGTCGGCGTGGGTCACCACCGCCACTATCTCATCCCCGAAGGCGCGGCACTGCCTGATAAGAACCTTAAGGCAGAAGTAACCCACGTTATGATAGCCAAAAAAGGCAAGACGCATAAAAGCTTTTCAGGTCAAGGGTGAAAAGCGTCGGCCATCATCCACCTGGTCCGGTCACTCGTCCTCGTTCCCCAGGATCCGGCGGATCACATACCGCGGCCGGCCTCTGACCTCCCGATAAATGCGACCCACATAGGCGCCGATCAGGGCCAGCCCGAAGGTGTTCAAGCCCACAAACACAAAAAGAATGGCAAAAAGGGTGAAGACCCCTTCCACTTCTGGTCCCACCAAAAGGCGGCGCACAAAAAGAAACAGGCCGAAAAGCAGGCCCAGCAAGGCAATCCCAATACCCAGAACCCCCAAGGCGTGGATGGGAAGATGGGAAAACCCGGTAACCAGGTCAAAGTTCAGATGGAGCAGCCGGATAAGGTTGTATTTGGAGGTGCCCCGCGCCCGTTCGGCGTGGCCCACCGGGATTTCCGCCACCCGCCGGGAAAAGAGGTTGGCCAGGGCCGGGATGAAGCTCGACGATTCCTGACATTGGTTGATGGAATCCACCACCTCCCGGCGGTAGGCCCGGAGCATGCAGCCATAATCCCGAAGCCTGACCCCGGTGACCCAGGACATGGTGCAGTTTACCAAGTAGGAAGGCAGCCGTCTGAGCCAGGTGTCCTGGCGGTACTCACGCCAGCCTCCCACGGTATCATACCCCTCCTCCAGTTTGGCCACCAGTTTGGGAATGTCCTCCGGTGGATTCTGGAGGTCGGCATCCAGGGTCACCACAATCTTGCCCCGGGTGGCCCGGAAACCCGCAAAAATGGCGGGGTGCTGACCGAAGTTGCGGAGAAACTGGAGGGCCCGGATGGTCTCTGGATTTTGCCGATGCAGTTCCGTGATAATCTCCCAGGACCTGTCGGTGGAACCGTCGTCCACAAAGATGATCTCAAAGGAACGGCCAAAAGCGGACAGGGTCCGGAGAAGGCGCTCCGTGAGCTCCTTGAGGTTCTCTTCCTCGTTATACACCGGAATGACAACAGAGAGGTCGATATGCGGGCTGACTTTTGTAAGGGCAGCGGTAGCCTCAGGTAATACCATGGATCAGGGGCTCAAGGGGTCAGATGGATTATGCAAATGGGGCCGGCCCGGGTTCTTTTCCCCCAGCAGAATCATAAAAAATAAAAAAAGGGAGCAGGCCATAAGCCGGGTTCTGTGCCGGCCTTGAGCCGGTGGTGATCATTCCTCTAGGATCCCGGTTACCCGGGACCTCACGCGGCCTACCCGGGAGCTTGGGCGGGCCACCCTTGGCGCTCCCCTATTTGGCCTTGCTCCGGGCGGGGTTTTCCTAGCTGCCGACGTCGCCGCCGGCACTGGTGAGCTCTTACCTCACCCTTTCACCCTTACCGTGGCCGAACCACGGCGGTCTGGTCTCTGTGGCACTTTCCGTGGGGTCACCCCCCCTGGGCGTTACCCAGCGCCCTGCCCTGTGGAGCCCGGACTTTCCTCCGGCTGCGGCCTGGCGCAACCGGCGATCACCTGGCCTGCTCCGCCTCCTGACCCAAGGCTGGCCAGAAAAGCTCTTAACAATTTGATTTTACCGGTTTTGCAAGTAAAGGTCAACGGCTTGCCGGGCCAGCAGGTCAGCCTCCTGATTTTCGGACCGGTCCAGGTGGGAAATAGCATAATGCTGAAATTTTTGCAAGGTCTTCCCGGCCGCTAGCCACAGGGGGACCAGGTGAGGGTGCCTCACCCGATACTGGCCGTTCAGCTGCCGGACCACCAGTTCTGAGTCACTGAAAATGTGGAGGTTCTTGACCCCCAGTTCCAGAGCCTTGTTCAGGCCCAGAAGGAGGGCCTGATATTCCGCCACATTGTTGGTGGTGGTCCCCAGAAAGCGGCCTTCCCCCGCCCGTTTTGTTCTTTGGGGATCATAGAGCACATAGCCGGCTCCGGCCGGGCCGGGGTTGCCCCGGGAAGCCCCGTCAAAGTACAAGGTCCAGATGTCTGGCCTTTCAGTAAGGAGGGCCCTTGCAGCTTCTTCCAGGATCTCGGATAACTCCCTTCGGGTAAGAGCGAAACGCTCCAGAACCCGGGGAATATCCAGGGACCGGGCCAAGGCCTCCAGAACCTCGGCCCGGTTTACTGTAAGACGCCTCACGGCTTTTCAGGAAGCCTGACGGGAGAGGCCTTGCTCCTCCCCTTCCGCCTCGTCCTCCCCCAGCCAGTAAAGGATTCTCTGACAATGGGGACACTGGATAAGTTCCAGGCCCTTCTGCAGGTCGATGAACTGCTGGGGAAGAATGTTCATGTGGCAGGCGAGGCACACTCCCCGGCGCACTTCGGCGATGGCGCTACCGTTGCGGCGGCTGCGGATGAATTCATAGCGCTTCAGGACCTGGGGGGGCAACCCGGCCCGAAGCGCCGTGCGCTTTTCTTCCAGGACCGCGCGCTGCTTTTCCAGCTCAGCCACCTGTTGGGCCACCTCTCGGGCCCGCCGGTTATATTCTTCCCTGAGGCCCCGGAGTTCCTGGTCTTTTTGGGACAAGGCCTGGTTTTTGGCCTCCACCAGATCCAGGAGTTCCAATAGTCTGGTCTCCTTCTGATCCCGCTGGTCCTCCCGGAAGGCAATCTCCTTGAGCATGGCCTTGAGTTCCAGCTCCTTGGCGATTTCCATGAGCCGCTGGCGGCTGGCCTTGATGCCCTCCTCCAGGCGATGCACCTCGGCTTCCACTTCCTGCAACTGGCTTTGCAGGTCTTCCAATTCCTTCACCCGGGAAGCCTGTTCGTCTTCCAGGGCCGCCATCTCCCGGGCCATCACCTGAAGTTCCTCCGGTAGCCGCCTAAGGGCCTGATCCACTTCCAGAATCTCCCGGTCCAATTCATGCAAATCAATTAGCTGACTTAGCTCGGGTAACAAAATCTTCGCCTCCCTCCATCCTTGGCCTTGGTTTTTGGTTTCCGGTTTTTTGCCCCTTAATATGGTGGGGCCCTCAATATATGTGAAAGGGCGAAATTTCACGGGCGGCAGGGATCACCTCCACAGTAATGCCCCGCTCCCGGCAGAGTCGGGACACTTCCTGGGCCCACACCGGCATGTACACCACTTCGCTGGCAAAATGCCCCACCTCCAGAATGGCAAACTCACCCTCTGGGAAGGGAACCGCCTGATGGTGGCGGACCTCTCCGGTAACCAGGAGGGAGGCTTCGGCCTCCCAGGCCTTGAAGATGAGGTCGCCGCCGCTGCCGCCTAAAACCGCAACCCGCTCCACCGTTGCAGGGGGTCGGCCCCAAACCCGCACCCAGTTGACCCCAAAGATCTCCTTCACTCGGGTCAGGACTTCTTCCCAGGACTTCCCCCCGGGCCAGCGCCCCACCCGGCCGAACCCCAGGGGGTGCCCCGGATTGGCCAGGGGATACAGGTCATATGCCACCTCCTCATAGGGGTGGACCGCCCGCAGGCGGGCCAATACCCGGGCCACCCGGCTTTCCGGCAGAAGCACCTCCAGTCGGGATTCCGCCGCCCGGCACAGTTCCGCCACCTTTCCCCGAAAAGGCCGGGCCCCTTCCACAGGCCGAAAGGTCCCCTGACCCCGGGCGGCAAAGGAACAGTGGGAGTAGCGGCCAATCACCCCCACCCGCTCGTCCATCAGGGCCTCCCGCACCGGGTCTTCGTAGCCCACCGGCACAAAAACCGCCAGTTTGAGCCACGGATCCACCCGCACCGACTCCAGGACCTCTACTTCGGTCAATTCCAATTTTGCGGCCAAAAATTCATTTAAGCCCCTTGGAGCCAGATCCAAGTTGGTGTGGCAGGCGGCCACAGCCAGACCGGCGCGCACCACCGCGGCCAGAAGCCGTCCCTGGACCTTGTCCTCCCTCAAATCCACCGCCGGCTGATAGAACAGGGGATGATGGGTGAGGAGCATCTGGGCCCCCAGGGCCTGGGCCTCCGCCACCACCGGCAGACTCACTTCCAAAGCCACCATCACCTTCTTGACCGGCGCCGAGGGCTCACCGGTCTGCAACCCCACCCGATCTCCAGGAACCGCCCAGGCCCAGGGATAAGCATCCGCCAAGCAGTCCAGCACCTCCTTGACAGTCGGCATCACACTATCACCGGACATAAACCGCACTCGGCAGTTCCCCTAAGCTCTGGCATCCCCCGGACATAAAACGGGGGTGCAGATATGGCACCCCCGTCTTGCCCAGCAAATTTCCCACCGGTAATATCGTTCTCGGAAGATAATGGCCTTCTCCTGCCGCCGGGTGGGCCCACCTGGATTCGAACCAGGGACCGTCCGGTTATGAGCCGGTTGCTCTTACCGCTGAGCTATGGGCCCGGTTCATCCATTAATTATAAGTCTTTTTCTCCAGGTAAACAAGGATTTGTTTAAACCTGGCTTTCATGATTCCAAGAAGCTCTTCAGGCGCACACTCCGGGAAGGATGCCTGAGTTTCCGCAGGGCCTTGGCCTCTATCTGACGGATGCGTTCCCGGGTCACCTCGAAATCCCGCCCCACTTCCTCCAGGGTATGGTCGGTCTTTTCCCCGATGCCGAAACGTTTGCGCAGGACCCGCTCCTCCCTGGGGGTCAGGGTGGCCAGCATCTTGGCGGTCTGCTCCGCCAGGTTCAGGCCCACCACCGCCTCCATGGGGGTGGAAATCTTTTTATCCTCAATGAAGTCTCCCAGGTGACTGTCCTCTTCATCACCGATGGGGGTCTCTAAAGACAAGGGCTCCTTGGCGATCTTCAGGACCTTTCGCACCTTCTCCAGGGGAAATTCCATCTTTTCGGCAATTTCCTCCGGGGTGGGTTCCCGGCCGATCTCCTGGACCAGATAGCGGGAAGTGCGGATCAGCTTGTTGATGGTCTCAATCATGTGGACCGGGATGCGGATGGTACGGGCCTGGTCGGCAATGGCCCGGGTGATGGCCTGGCGGATCCACCAGGTGGCGTAGGTGCTGAATTTGTAGCCCCGCTCGTATTCAAATTTTTCCACCGCCTTCATGAGGCCAATGTTGCCTTCCTGGATGAGATCCATAAACTGCAAGCCCCGGTTGGTATATTTCTTGGCAATGGAGACCACCAGGCGGAGATTGGCCTCCACCAGTTCCCGTTTGGCCTTCTCCGCCTGATACTCCCCTTTCCGAAGGCGTTCCATTACCTTCTGCAGCCGGTTAGGGGTTACCCCCAGTTCGTGTTCCAACCTTCTCAGCTGCCTGTCTTTCTCCCCCCAGATCTCCAAAAGCTCCCGGAAACGCTCGGGGTTGAGACCGTCAGGCGAGGAGACCGGCAGACCCTTGCGAGAATCTCTCCACACCTGGCGAAGCCTGGTGGCGGACATCCCGACCTCTGCCAGGATGTCCTTTTGATTTTTCTGAATCTCCCGGATGCGTTGACAGTATTCCTCAAGTTTTTGGATCACCTTCTCCAGACGTGAGGATTCCAGGCGGATGCTTTTGAGGCAGTCCACCATGCGGCTGCGGGTTAGGGCCAGCTTCTGCTCCAAAGATTTCTGGGCCTCGGGGTTTCCTTTGGCGGCTGCCAGTTCCTTACGCAGTTCCCCCAGGCGTTCCTCCTGGCCCCGGAGTTTGTGAAGGGCCTTATATAATTTGCTTTTCTGGCTGGAGTTCTCCGGGTCCGGGTCGTCTTCTCCGAAACAGTCCAGGGAGTGGTCCGGATTGAGCCTTTCCTGTTCCATCTGATGGACCAAAGTCAGAATCTCTTTGGCGGCCCGGGGTATTTCCAAAAGGGCCTTAAGCACCTCCTTTTCCCCCTCCTCGATGCGTTTGGCGATCTCCACCTCACCTTCCCGGGTAAGGAGAGACACCATGCCCATTTCCTTTAAATACAGGCGGACCGGGTCGTCCAGCTTGGCAGCCGCCTCGGGTTCCAGCCCGAGATCCATCTCCGCCTCATCCAGATCCAGGGGGGAGGTTAGGTTCAGGCTGGGGGAAATCTCCCCGGCCGGCAAGGGGAGGCTGTCCAAGAGCAGCAGGTCCTTGACCGGTTCCATGAAAAAGTTGTCATTGGCGAGGGAATCGCTCAGTTCCTCCACCACCAGGAGGCCATCATCCTCCGCCATGGGTATGATCTCCTGATAGCCATCCATTCCCCGTTTATTCATCCATTTTCTCCTTGGGTATGAGGTGAATGGTTCAAAGGGCTTTCCCCCCAACGGGCGCCGACCCCATTGGCTGCCGGAGAGGCCGGAGGCCCATCGGTCATTTCAAGGCCTCAAGTTGCCGGTCTATCTCCTGTTTCTGGGCCAAAAGCTCTAGGCATTCAGGTTCTTGGGCCAGTTGGGCCTTTAAATGTTGCCGCCATTGCTCCAGGCGACGACGCTTAAACGCCCGGCGCCAATCCTCTGCCACTGCCTCCGGAGAAGCTTCTGTCCACTCCCCCTCCTCCAAAATCAGAGCACACAATTCCTGTTTCCGCTGTTCCCCTTCCACCCGGTCCAAAAGACTGCTGATCTCCACCTTCTCCCCTTGGAGTCGTTGGGCCGCGATCAGCTTAAGGAGGTAGCTCCAGTCTGGGTGTTCCAGTTCCTCTGCCCAGCGGGCCAGCTCCTCTGGGGAGACTGCAGTCGGATGCTGCAGCACCCAACGCACCAGTCCCTTTTCCAGACTGATGGTCACCCCCAGGCTCCCCCTTTTTGAATCCTCGGTCTCTGAATAAGAAGCCAGGCTGCGCCTCAGGTCCACTTCCGACACCCCCAGACGTTCAGCGGTATACCGGAGCCAAAGTCCCCGCTCCACCGGGTCGGAAAAGGCCCGAAAGAACGGACGCAGTTCGGAAGTTATCTTTACCCGCCCCTCGACATCCAGGCCAAAATCACTTACCAGGCCCTCCAAAAGGAAGATGAACCAGGGCTGGGCCCTCTCCCAAGGAGCGCGGAAAAGGTCGGGCCCCCGGGCCTTGACATAATCGTCCGGGTCCATCCCTGGGGGAAGGGGGATGACCCTGACCGGCAAACCCTCCTGGGCCAGAAGCGGAAAGGCCCGGCGCATGGCCTTGACCCCGGCCGGGTCCCCGTCAAAGACCAACACCACCCGGGAGACCAGACTTCTCAGCAGACGTACCTGGTCCCGGGTAAGGGCCGTCCCCAGGGAGGCCAACACCGGTCGCACCCCCTTAACCCTGAGGGCCAGAAGGTCCAGATACCCTTCCACCACCAGGGCCAGATCCTCTTGTCGCAGGGCCTCCCGGGCCTGGGGCAGGCCATATAGAAGGCGGCCCTTGGAGTATAGCGGACTTTCAGGGGAATTCAGGTACTTGGGCTCCCCTTCGCCGATGAGGCGACCTCCAAAGGCCACCACCCTTTCCTGGCGGTCGAAAATGGGAAAGATGACCCGCTCCCGGAACCGGTCGTAATACCCCCCGGAGGGGCGGGGGACCAGAAGCCCGGCCTCCGCTGCCACCTCCAAAGGCAGGCCCCGGTTCTGCAAATGTTTCCGCAGTCCGTCCCAGTCATCTGGGGCGTAACCCAGTTGATACGATTTGATCACCTCGGGGGTAAGGCCCCTTTGGGCCAGGTAATCCCTGGCCGCCCGCCCCTCCTTCCCGGTCAGGCTGGCCCGGTAAAAGGCCAGGGCCTCCCGGTGCACTTCATAAAGGAGCTCCCGTTTTTTGGCCCGGCGGCCATCCTCCGGGCCCAAATCCCTGAAGGTCAGGTTGATGCCGTAGCGCCGGGCCAGTTCCACCACGGCTTCGGTAAAGGACAATTTGTGATACTGCATGACAAAGGAGATGACATTCCCCCCTGTCTGGCAGCCAAAACAATAAAAGATGCCCTTGTCCGGGGACACCGTGAAAGAGGGCTTGGTCTCGGGGTGGAAGGGGCACAGGCCCACCAGGTTCCGGCCTTTGCGCTCCAGCCGGACATACTGCCCCACCACCTCGTCGATGGCCGCAGCGTCCCGGACTTCCTGAAGCTTGTCTTCAGGGATATAGGGCATTGGAAAAAAGTTTTATTTTTATCCGGTTCGAGCTTAGGGTTTCGGGTATTCTACCTCACGTGCCAAGGTTCTTGAATTTCACCTTGAAAATAATTTTGTCTTTTAGGGGCTGCCGGGCTCCCTCCCTCAATCCTTCAAATCCACTAATGTCACCCCTGGGTTGACATCCCCGTGGACGGCCTTCACCAGGGCGTGGTGTTTCAGGTGTTCCCGGATCGCTGCCTTCAGCCGGCCGGTGCCGGTGCCGTGAATGATGTCCACCCGCTCGGCCCCCTGCAAAACCGCTTGGTCAAGGAGGCGGTCCACCAACGGTAATGCCTCGTCCACCCTGAGACCCACCAGGTTGAGGGAAGGTAGGGCCCGGGGAGCGGGGCGGTAGGAGACGCCGCCCACCAGCCGCTCAGGCTCGCCCTCTCCGGCATAGGGCGTAACCTCTTCAGGTCGCACCCTGAGTTTCACCTTCCGGGCCCGGACCGTGAGTTTCCCGTCCTTGGCCACCGCCAGCACCTCACCGGGAAGGCCCAGGGCCGGCAGGAATACCCGCATGCCCGGGGAGTATTCGGGACCCGGTGTTTCCGCCGCCGAAGTCGGCGGGGTCAAGGAGGAAAGGAGCTGGGCCTCCCTGGAGGAGAGCTCCTGACGCAGGCGGCCCCAGGACTCCTGACCCTGGCGCAATTTTTGCAGAATTTCCCGGAACTCTGCTTCCGCCTCCCTGATCCGGGCCCGGGCCTCCTTTAACTCGTGAGCCAGGAAGCGCTCCCGTTCGGCCGCCAACTTTTGCCGCTCCTCCTCCAGGATCAGCTCTTTTTGGCGCAATTCCGCCTCCTTGGCCCGTAATTCCTCCAGTTGCCGGTTCAGGGCCTCCCGGGCCGCCTCCACTTCTGCCAGGAGGCGCCAGCCCTTCAGTTCTTCGTCGTCCAGAAAGCCTTCGGCCTCTGCCAGGATTTCCTGATCCAGGCCCAGTTCCCGGGCAATGGCCAAGGCGTTGCTGGAGCCGGCCACTCCATAGGCCAGCCGGTAGGTGGGGCGCCGGGTCACCTCGTCAAAGACCACCGCCACATTCTCAAACCCAGGTTCCCGGGTGGCGAAATTCTTAAGGAGTGGCAGGTGAGTGGTGGCCGCCCCCCAGGCCCCCCGGCGATGGAAGGCCCGGAGCAAGGCCAGGGCCAGGGCGCCCCCCTCGGTGGGGTCAGTGGCCGTCCCCAATTCATCCAGAAGGACCAGGGCGGGGCCTCTCAGTCGAACCAGCATCGCCAAAGTCCGCTTCAGGTGTGCCGAAAAGGTGCTTAGGTCCTGGCTAAGATCCTGGGTATCACCGATGTCCGCGAACACCTGGGTGAAGGGGGCGAACTCGCTGCCCTCCGCCACCGGTATGGGTATACCGGATTGCACCATCAAGGTTAGCAGCCCTAGGGTTTTTAAGGCTACGGTCTTCCCCCCGGCGTTGGCCCCGGAAATGATGAGGAACGACTTTTCCGGAGTGAGACGCAGCTCGACGGGGACGGTTTTGGGAGCCCCCGGGCTTTCCCTTTCCCGGGCCACCAGGAGGGGGTGGCGGGCTTCCCGGAAGATTACTGCGCCCCGGCGGGACAGAACAGGCTCCCGGGCCCGGAATTCCCGGGCAAACCGCACCTTGGCGGAAATGGCGTCCAGCTCCGCCAAAGCCGCCTGATTGGCAGCCAGTTGGGGAAGTGTCTCCCGCACCAGATCGCTCAAGCGGCGGAGCACCTTTTCCTCCTCCCGCTTCTCCTGGTTGGCCAAAAGATTCAGAATATTATTTTGCTCCACAATGGCCAGGGGCTCCACAAACAAGGTGGCCCGGGTCTGGGAGGCGTCGTGGATGATGCCGGGTATGGCCCCCTTGTGCTCCGCCTTCAAGGGGATGACATAGCGGCCGTGGCGCTGGGAGATGGTGGGACTTTGCAGGAGGTGTTGATAAGGAGGGGCGAAAAATGTCTGTTTGATCTGCCGGTTTAGGGCCTCCCTGGCCTCGGCCAGCTCCCGGCGTATGCCAGCCAATTCCGGGGAGGCGCTGTCCAGTATGAAGTTGTGGGGGCTGATGCACCGGAGAATGGCTTCCCTGAGGGGCTCCAGGTCCGAAAGATTTTGGGCCAGCCGGGTCAAGGCCGCAAGACGCTCCCTTCCCTGGCTCAGATAGAGACGCACCTGCCGGACCAGGCGCAGGACCCGGAGGATGTCATTGAAGGCCGCCGGAGTAAGAAGGCTTCCCGGAACCCGGGCCTTTTGCAGCCAGGGGGTCAGGTCCGGAAAGTCAGCGAGGGGGATATCCCCCTCGCAATTCTCCAGATCCGTCAGTTCCCGGATTTCGGCAAATTTTACCTGAATGGCCTCAAAATCCGGGCTGGGTTGGAGTCCGGCCAGGAAAGTCCGGCCTTGGCGGGAGACGGCATACCTTTCCAGCAGTCTGAGAAGCCCCGGAAACTCCAGGGCATTCAGAGTGTCCTGCAGCATGAGCGAATGGCCCTCCGGCAACCGGTTCCGGGGTTCAGGTCCCCAAAAGCCGGCGCGCGATTTCCTGGACCACCTTGCCGTCGGCCCGGCCAGCCAACTCCGCCATGGCAGTCTTCATCACCCGGCCCAGATCCTTGGGCCCCTGGGCCCCCACCTGGCTGATGACGCGGGCCACTTCCCTTTCCAATTCCTCGGGGCCAAGTTGGGCCGGCAAAAAAGAAAGGAGGATGTTCAGCTCCTCCTCTTCTTTGTGGGCCAGGTCCTGTCGCCCTGCTTTGTGATATTCGGCCATGGCGTCACGCCGTTGTTTGGCCTGGCTCCTGATCACTTGAAGCACCTCCGCGTCACTGAGGGGGTGTCTGAGTTCCACCTCTTTGTGCCGGATGGCCGTCTTCAGCATCCGCAGGGTAGACAGAACCGTCTGCTGTTTGGTTTTAAGGGCTTCCCGAAAGGCTTGATCCAACCGCTCGGTCAGTGATATCATGCGCTCTCAAGTTTGCGCAATTTTTTCAGGGCCCGCTTCTTGGCCGCCAAAATCTTTTTCTTGCGCTTGATGCTGGGTTTTTCGTAGTGCTCCCGCTTGCGGATCTCCGAAAGGATTCCCGCTTTTTCACACTGTTTCTTGAAGCGCTTCAGGGCGACCTCGAAGGGTTCATTAGGTTTCACCCTCACGCCGGGCATTCATTTTTCCCCCCTCCCTTGTTCAGCTCCCGCCGAAGTTAAGCTCCCCGGCGAATCCAGACTATCTTTAAGACAAATTAACAAACTAAATTTTTTTATCAATTATCCCTGCTCTGTCAAGGCTTTTTTGTCTGCCCTCAGGACATCCCGACCCGAAAGGTCCTGCCGGATCTTTGGGCTCTGGGTTCAAGTACGGCCTCGCCCGAGCGCCTCAGATCCCTCCATTTTCCGGGCTCAAAAAATGGACCGACTTTCTTAGGAGGCATAATCCCCCTCACCCCACCCCTTTCCTCCCTGGCAACTTTCAGGTGGGTCCCCTTCATCAGCCCACCCGTCTCAGGGCCTCGGCGATGCCCACCCGGGTAGCCCGCCAGGCAGGGACAGCGGCAGCCAGCACCCCCACCATTAAGGCAGTGGCCAGACCCCAAACCAGCGTCTCCTGGGTCACCTGTAAGCCCGGGAAGTATTGTTCCACTGATTTGGGGAAAAGTTTCAGTGCCGGAAAGCTCAAAACCAGACCCAGCACCCCTCCGGTTAAGGCCAGAAGAAGGGACTCCCCGCTGATCAGACTGACCAGGTGGAAATGGCGGAAGCCCAGGGTCTTTAACACGCCAAACTCCCCCAGACGCTCCCGGGCATTCATCGCCATGGTGTTGGCCAAAACCAAGAGAATCACCCCGATCACCAGCCAGGTCACCACCTGAATGGCCAGAAGAATGGCACTGGTCATCTCCACAAAGCCCAAATTGAAGGCCGCCTCGGTCTCCGTCAAGGTTTCCGCCAGGGAATTCTTGAAAAGGGCGTCAATTTCCCGGGATACCTGGGGGGCCAGCTCCGGACGCTCCACCTGCACCAGGTACCATCCCACCTGGTCCGCCATCTGGGGGGCCGTCTTTTTCAGGGTTTCATTCAGGTAATCCCAATGGAAAAAAAACTGAGTTTCATCCGTGTTGGTGTCCCGGCCCCGATAAATGGCCCGCAGAACCAGACGGTATTCCCCTTGGAAAAAGGTGCCCTTGAGCACAATGGTATCCCCCACCCGCCACCCGAAGCGCGCGGCCAGCTTCCGGCCGGCGGCGCAGCCCCGGCGGTCCCTGATGAGGGCCAGCTTTTGATCCGGGGAAAAGAGGAATTCCGGATACATATCCAGGTAACTGGGAAGAGAGGTGGCAAACTGGGGGAAAAAGTGCCGTTTATCCAGGTATATGCCTTCAAACCAATAGGCGTACCCCACCCGGACCACCCCTGGCACCGCTTGGATTTTGGGTAAATAGGAAAGGGGCAGGGGAAAAAGCAGAGACACGGCATTCCGGGTTACCAAACGCAAGGGAGAGGACAGCTCCACCCCGGAATACCAGGCCGCCACCACCGTGCGCAGAATACAGAAGGCCAAGACCGCCACAGCCAAGCCCAGCACAGTGAGCCCCGCCCGCAAAGGGTGTCTTAGGGTGTTACGCCAAATAAGTCTGAACATTTCCGTCGTCTCGGATTTTCGCGAAAGACCGAAGCAGCGGGTCCTGAGTCTCCCTACCCCACCCTTCCTAACGCTTCGGCAATGCGCACCTGGGCGGCCCGCCAGGCGGGCAGGAGGGCGGCCGCCACTCCCACCGCCAAAGCGGTCCCCAGACCCAGGGCCAGGGTGGCCCGTGTCAGGGGAAAGGTACGAAAATACTGACCCAAATTGGTCCTAAGCAGGTGAACCGCCGGAAAGGTGAGGGCCAGTCCCACCAACCCTCCCGCCAGGGCCAAGAGCAGGGACTCCCCCATAATGAGGCTTCCCAGGTGTCGGGGGCGAAAACCCATGCTTTTCAGCACCGCATATTCCCTCAGGCGCTCCCGGGCACTCATGGCCATGGTGTTGGCCAACAAGACCAGAATCACCCCGATGACCAGCCAGGAGACCACCTGGATGGCCATCAGAATGGCCTCCGTCATGGACACAAAACCCATGGCAAAAGCGGCCTCATTCTCCGTTAGGGTCTCTGCCAGAGAATTCCGAAAAAGCGCGTCGATTGCTTGGGCTATGGGACCTGCCAGTTCCGGCGCGGCCACCCGGGAGAGAAACCAGCCCACCTGGTCGGCCCGCTCCGGAAAAGTTTTCTTCAACGTTTCATTTAAATAATCCCAATGAAAAAACAGACGGCCCTCGTCGGTGTTGGGGTCCCGTCCGGTGTAAATGGCCTTGAGCACAAAGCGGTACTCCCCCGGATAAATGGTGCCTTTGAGAATGATGGAGTCCCCTAAACGCCAGCCGAAGCGACGGGCCAGGGCCCGGCCGGCGGCACACCCCCGCCGGTCCTTAAGCAGTTTGACCTTCTGGTCTTCGGGGATGACATATTCCGGGTACATTTCCAGGTATTTGGGGAGATACACCGCAAAAGTGGGGAAAAAATTGCGCTCATCCAGGTAAATGCCGCCGAACCAGGTGCCGTAGGTCAGAGTGACGATCCCCGGAATGGCGGCGATCTTAGGCTGGTAGGACAACGGCAGACGAAAGGCTAGGGAAATGGCGTTCCGGGTCACCAGGCGCACCGGGGAGGCGGCCGACACTCCGGAATACCACGCGGCCACCATGGTGCGCAGCAGGCAAAAGGCCAAAACCGCCAGGGCCATGCCCATTATGGTGAGACCGGCCCGCAAGGGATGTCTCAGGGTGTTGCGCCAGATGAGTTTGATCATGGACCCGGCTGGTTGCGGCGTAAGGCCTAAAAGCAGAAGGGCGGGAAGACCAGGCCCCCGGACACCCCCATCAAGGTGCCCCTGAAACTAGCCTCGGTCCAAACAATGGTCCCGGGCATAAAGGATTTCCAAGGCTCGAAGGCCTACCCGGAGCAGAAGCACTTCCGCCGCAGCCCGACGGCTTTTAAGACCAAAGGCCATATCTCCGGTCACCCGGTTGGTGAACACCGCACACACTCCCCCGGCCCGCATGGGCCGAGAGGAAACCTGGGCCAGGGTGAGATAGACAGACATTTCCATTTCCAGGTTATAAACCCCGGCTTGTTTAAGGCGTTTGACCTTTTCAGGGTCCACCACGGGAAAACCCGGCAGTCTCCGCCCCTGACCGGCATAAAAGTCAGAGGTGGTACAGGTGGGCCCCACATGATAAGGGGCCCCCAATTCTTCGGCGGCCTGCACCAGGGACTGGAGAACCTCCGGGTCTGCCGGTACCGGCCCGGCGTTCCGGACATAATAATGACTGGTATTTTCATCCCTTAGGGCTTCACGGGTGATTATCAGGTCCCCAACCTGGATCCCTTCCCGGAGGGCGCCGCAGCTTCCCAGACGGACAAAGGTGAGGGCGGCGGCACATTGGGCCGCCTCCACCACCGCAATGGCAGTATTGTCGGGGCCGATGCCGGTGGCCAAAATCGTCACCGGGATGCCGTGATACTCTCCGGTTATGGTGAGAAACTCCCGGTTATGGCGGCGAAGTCTGACCCGGTCCAGACGGCGGGCCAGTCGGCGGGCCCGGTCCGGGTCCCCGCAGGTGAGGATATAAGGGGCGATATCCCCAGGGCCGCAGTCCAGGTGGTAAACCCGCCCCCGTTCGTTAAGGGGCAGATCCGGCCCTGGAGGCCAAGGACTGGTTTCCCCCACTTCGGTTAGCCCTCCTCCGTGAAACTTTGCCCTACCAGGGGGAAGCCTCCAGCAGCATGATCATTTTTTTCGTCCATAATAAGCTCCCCTTTAACTAACCTGATGAGGCGGGGGGCCCGGGAGGCCACCTCCGGGTCGTGGGTCACCAGAATAACGGTTTTCCCGAACTCCTGGTTCAGCCGGCAAAGCAGGTCCATAACCTCTCTGGCCGAGGCCTTGTCCAGGTCGCCCGTGGGTTCATCCGCCGAAATGATGGTAGGATCGGTGATAAAGGCCCGGGCAATGGCCACCCGCTGCTGCTGCCCCCCGGAAAGCTGAGCCGGGTAATGGTGCATGCGGTCGCTTAAGCCCACCAGCTCCAGAGCCAATTCCACGTGCTCCCGGCGTTCCCGGCGGGTGAGAGGCGTAAGCAGAAGGGGAAGCTCCACATTTTCAAACGCGGTGAGCACTGGAATGAGATGGTAAAATTGAAAGATGAACCCTACATGGCGGGCCCGCCAGGCAGCCAACTGGGCTTCCGTAAGCTCCGGCAGGGACACTCCGCCCACCAACAGAACCCCCTGGTCTGGTCGGTCCAGTCCAGCAATGAGGTTCAACAGGGTGGTCTTGCCGGACCCCGACGGCCCCATCAGGGCCAGAAACTCCCCGGCCCGGATGGTGAGGGAGATATCCTGGAGTACCGGCAACACCTGGCTTCCCCGGCGATAGGATTTATATAGGTGGGCGATTTCCACCAGGGGCGGGTCCGATTCCTGCCGGCTGACAGGGGCGGTTACAGGCATAGGATCTCGGGCCCCCTTGGGGCGTTTCATTATTTAATCCCAAATTTAGTGTCAAAAATCCAGTGAGGGCAACGAAAGGCCCATGAGGTGAGGGCGGGGAACTGCTGCCTCCCATTCCGTAAAAACTTGTGTCCCATAGGCCGTAAATTCGAGAAGAAGGTCCCGGCAAGCCAGGAAGTTCTAGTCCTTAAGCCTTACCCGGTCTCCCTGGCGCAGGGAAGCCGGCGGATTCAGCACCAGCCGGTCCCCTTCCTCCAGTCCGGCGGTAATTTCCACCAGGTCTCCCAAGGTCTGACCCAAGGTCACGGGCACCTCCTTCACCTGCCGACCCACAACTACCAAGGCCACGGTGCGCCCGTTCCGGGTGGTGAGGGCGTTTTGAGCCACCGTCAGCCGGGGACGGTTTTCCTCAGCCTTTAGGGGTCGGGAGAGGAAGGCCACCTTGGCGCTCATTTCCGGGAGAATACGGGAGTCGGTCTCCAGAAATTTCACCTTGGTAAGAACTGTGGCCTTGGCCCGGTCGGCGGTGGGCACAATCATATGGACCTCCCCGCGAAAGCGGCGGTCGGGGATGGCGTCCAAGGAGATTTCACAGGGCTGTCCCTGGGACACCTTGTCCAGGTTGGATTCCGCCACATCCGCCTCCACCATGAGGGAATTCAAGTCCGCCAGGGTGACCACTGCGGCCCGGGCGTTGGCCGCGGCCCCAAAAGGGGCCACCACTTCTCCCACATCAGCGTATTTGGTGGTCACCACCCCGTCAAAGGGACTGCGGATATACGAGTATTCCAGGGAAGCCTGGGCTTGGGCCAAGGCCGCCTGTGCCGTACGGATATGGGCCTGGGCACTTCTCACCGCAGCCTTGGCTTTTTTATACCGGGCTTCGGCCGCATCATAATCCTGACGGGAAATCAGGTCCTGGGCCACCAGGGTTTTATAGCGGCGGTATTGCAGTGCCGCATCGGTGAGTTCGGCTTGGGCCGAGGCCAGCCCGGCCTCCGCCTCCCTGACCTGGGCGGCAGCCTGGTTGCGGGCCGCCACCAGGTCCTCATTTTCCAGACTGGCCATTACCTGCCCCTTTTTTACCCGGCTGCCTTCCTCTACCCCCAGGTACACCAAACGGCCGGTACTTTTGGAGGACACCGCTGCCTTGCGCTGGGCCACCACATAGCCGCTGGCATTCAATACCGTAAAGGCCTGGGAGGGATAAATGCGGGTCGCCCTGGTCACCGCCACTTCTGGAGCCGGTCTCAGGGGTCCGAAAAAATAAAGAAGGGCCAAAAGTAACAGGAGCAGTCCCGACAACCCCAGAAACCAGCGGAAACGACGGTGGGGTGTGGCATCTCCTACCCCCGCAGATCGCTCGATACGCAGTCGGTCAAGGTCCGCAGGCAAAAATCAGCACCCTGAAGAAGATGAAATGATTTCCCTCTGGTTGTTACCAGATATCCTCAGGGATTGCAAGACCGGCGGCCTTGCGGGGCCAGCTTCAGATTTCTGTGAGGCCTTCCTTGGTAATGCTAAGGAAGCGAAAAGGGGGGCCCACATAACTGTCCTGGCCTGCCAGCTTCTCCATGGCAGACTTGGCAAACGCGGCAATCTCCGCCAGGGAGGCCCGGCTGGCCACCAGTTGGTTCAAACGATATTCCAGGCTCAAACGGCGGGGCATGGTGAAAATATAAGCATCCCCGGTGGACTCCACCCTGGGAGGCCGGAGCCGATCCCAGATGAGGTGAAGCCGGAAGGGGTTATCAGGAGTTGTGGCGGAATAGCCGGCGATCAAAAGATACATGTTGATCACCGGATTCAGAGGCAGCTTCTCGCAGGCCTTCCGAAAAAAATCATCCATCTTGCCGGAAAAGAAAGGAACCGCTGCCTGAATAATGGCCTCGAATTCCCTAAGGTTCTCATCCTTGACCAGAGCGGCGAATTCCCGGGCCAAGTCTTGGGCCTCCAGGGCTCCGGCAGAGGCCAGCACCACATGGGAGGTAAGGCGGATCAGGCGATCCACCGTGGTGAACTGCTCCTCACCGGTAGTGTCAAAGACCTCCGCCCGGCTGTCAGTAGCCACAAGGATGCCGTCAGGGGTGGCACAGGCCAATAACTGTCCCATGAGACCTCTCCTCGGAAAGGGAAAATTTCAGAAATTTCCCTGAAGATAGGCATTCTTCCGGGAATTTCAAGGGGAGACTCCCCCCAGGCCGAATAATCCTTCGAAGAATCCCTCCAAAATCCCTTGCGATGATTAGGGCGATCAAAATTACGACAGGTTCGCTTCCGGTCCGGCGGGTAAAGGCACGTTCAGAAGGGAGGACCAAGGATCAATGATATAAGCGGACCTTGAGTTCCCGGTGCAGCTTCAGAAGCTTATCCAATTCCTCCTTGTTGGGTTCTGCCCGGGAACCCTCCTTCTGGATCTGGGCCAGATTCCGATGGAGGTTCGCCAAGGCGCTCCGGAGATTGTCCAATACCGACTGCAAGGCGTCCAGGGCCAGGATCAGGGCCTGCTGATGCTGTCCCTGGGCCAGCAGCTCCCGGGCCCGCTGCAATTGTAATTGCGCGTCATTGTCTTGTAATTGATTGACCATGGGAACCCTCCCGCAGAATCTTGCACCAAACGGGAGCAATTCCCATACCATTTGGGAAATTTGGAAAATATCCAAGAATAATAATGACATAACCAAAAAGTGGAGGAAACTGAACGTTTAGAAAACTTGACATGGGGTTAAGAAATTTTGCCTGAAACCTTATTTGGCAGAGAGATGGGCGTTTTCCGGAGGAAGGAAGCGCTTGACTTCCTGCAAGAGGTTTTTGTAACGCTCCACCAGTTCCAAGAGTTTTTGTTGCTGCCCCTTAAGGACCTGGAAATCCTGCTGCAATTTGTCCAGCTCTGCCTGGAGCTTCAGATTCTCCCGGAGGAGGGTCTGATTTTCTTTTTCCAGTCTGGACAGCTCCTCCTCCAGGGAATCCCGGGTTTTCTCCAGCTCCTGCTCTTTGTGGGCTATGGCCTCCTCCAGGCGGTCACTGAGGCGGGCCCGGGTTTCCTGGACCACCAGCTCATCATAGAGCCGGCTCCAGGCTTCATAGCCCAGGCAGACATTGGCAGTGTAATGAAAGCGGCGGCGCTCCTCACTGGTCAGCCCCTGATAGAAAGACCGGAGCTTCTCGGTGGGTATGGCCGCCAGGGCCTCCTGAAACCGGGAACTATCCCGGGAAGGGTCAATTATAAGGGGTGTCTGGGAAATTAGATGTTTAATAAATTTAACATAATTTTTAATTTCCATAAAAACGCCTCAATATTCCACCACAGTGTCGTCCCCTAACAGAAGCTGGAGGGAACGGTGACGGTTGTGCCGGGCCACCCGGGCGTTGCGGCCCAGAAGACTGTCTTCCAGGCGGTCCACCTGGGAGATGGTGGCCCCGGCCAAGAGCACAGAATGCTCCACCACGGAATTCTCCACCCGGCAGGCATCCCCAATGCTGGTGAAGGGGCCGATAAAACTGTCCTGAATAAGACAATTCTGCCCGATAATTGCCGGCCCGCGGATGGTGGAGCGTGTCACCCGGGTGTTAGGGCCGATGGTGACCCGGCCGGTCACCTGGCTTTCCTCATCCACCTCTCCCAGGATCTGGCGTTCGCACCACTCATCCAGTACCTGGGTGTTGGCAGTGAGCAGGTCATCTTTTTTGCCGGTGTCCAGCCACCAGCCCTCGAGGTGGCGCCAATCCACCCTTTTCCCCTGATCCAAAAGAACCTGGATGGCGTCAGTGATCTCCAGTTCCCCCCGCCAGGAAGGCTTCAGGCCGTCAATGGCGGTATGGACGGCCGGACCGAAAAAATACACACCCACCAGGGCCAGATTGGAGGGAGGCACTTGCGGTTTTTCCACCAGGCGCCGAAGGCGTCCGGCGCCATTCAATTCGGCAATCCCGAACTGCCGGGGGTCTTCCACTTCCTTTAAAAGGATGAGGGCATCCAGGGCCTCCCGGCGAAAGGTCTCAAGAAACAGGGAGATATCGCTGCTGATGAGATTGTCCCCCAGATACATGACAAAGGGGAAATTCTTAAGAAAGCTCCGGGCGGTTTTCACTGCATGGGCCAGCCCCCCGGGCTGCTCCTGGAGGATGTAGGTGAGGGACACCCCGAACCGGGAGCCATCCCCGGCGGCCTCCTTCACCATCTCCCCGGTTTCCGGGCTGATGATGATCCCCAGATCTGTTACTCCGGACCGGGCCAGGTTTTCAATGACATAAAACAGGATGGGTTTGTTGGCCACCGGTACCAATTGCTTGGCTGCCGTGTAGGTCAGGGGCCTAAGACGCGTGCCTTTGCCGCCGCTTAAGATCAAGCCCTTCATGTCCCGCTCCCGCATTGGCAAGATTGACAGAACCCTGGGGTCCTATGGTCTGTGGTCCCCTCTTGCCCCTCGACCTGGACCCCCAAGTGTCTGGTTCATTATCGACCATGTCTTGACAAAAATTAAGTCTTCTTTGCCAAATAAGGGGTAAGGGCCGGAGACTCTTCAGAGAATGGGTTAAAATCCCTGGGAGGGCTTTCGCCCCTGAAATTCCGCCCCGGATTGCATTTGGGGCCGGAATATGTTACCGTCAGCCAAATTTTGAAGCAAATTTCCCTTTTTGAAGCGAGGCGCCGAATCACCATGGAACCGTCCGCCGAGGCCTTTGCGGAACGTATCCGCCCTTTGGTAAACACCATATTGGAACACTTCAATGAAGAACAGGTCACACCCCGGGAGGCCGGTTGGGTGATTCTGGCCCTGACCCATCGCCTGCTCACGGTGCTGGAACAAAACCCCGAGGAGCGCCAGACCTTTGTCCTCCAATTCATCAACCTGGTGAACCGCTTCCTGGCAGGGGAGATGGAGGAAGACTGAGAAGTTGCGCCTCAAATTAACCACCTCTTTTTCGTCACAGACTTTGTGGCCATGACCCGACGAGCCCGCTCCATCCTGGAACTGGTGGGGGATACCCCCATCGTGCGTCTGAACAAACTAAACCCCAACCCCCGGGTGGAGGTGTATGTCAAGCTGGAGTATTTTAACCCTGGGGGTTCCGTCAAGGACAGACCGGCTTTGGCCATGATCGAGGCGGCGGAGGCCTCGGGGGAATTGACTCCGGAGAAGACAGTCATCGAGGCTACCAGCGGCAACACCGGCATCGGTCTGGCCCTGGTGTGCGCCGTCAAAGGTTATCGTTTGCTTCTGGCCATGCCCGAGTCCGCCTCCGAGGAACGCAAGCGCATTCTCAAGGCCCTGGGGGCGGAACTCCTCCTCACCCCGGCCCAGCTGGGTACTGACGGGGCTATTGAGGAAGTGTATAAGATGGCCCGGGAAAATCCGGACCGCTATTTTCTGGCGGACCAGTTCAATAATCCCCACAATCCCGCCTCTCATCAGGCCACTGCCCGGGAGATCTGGGAGCAGACCGAGGGTCGCGTCACCCATGTGGTGGCCACCATGGGTACCACCGGCACCCTGATGGGCCTTTCCCGCTACCTCAAAGAGTATAATCCCCACATCCGGGTGGTGGGTGTGGAACCCTACCTGGGGCATGCCATCCAGGGACTCAAAAACCTGAAGGAATCCTATGTGCCGGGCATCTTTGTCAAGGGGCAGGCCGACGACATCGTGCATATCGAAGATGAGGAGGCCTTTGAGACGGCCCGGCGTCTGGCCCGGGAGGAAGGGCTTTTTCTGGGCATGAGCTCTGGGGCGGCGGTGGCCGTGGCCCTGCGCCTGGCCCGGGAACTGGCCGCTGGCTTCATTGTGGCCATCGCCCCGGACGGGGGCGAACGTTACCTTTCCACCCCCCTTTATGCCGAAAAGGAAGTCCCCACCCTCAGGTTTTACAACACCCTGAGTCGCGCCAAAGAGGCCTTTGAGCCCCGGCGATCGGGAGAAGCCACCGTGTTTGTGGACGGCCCGGCCTTGAACGGCCACCTTACCCTGAATGTGGCCCGCCGGCTGGTGCTGGCTGATCTGTTGCGTCGCGTCCTCAGCTTTCGGGGCTTCAAAGTGAAGGAAGTGGTAAGCCTCATTGATCTGGACGACCGGGCCATCGCCGGGGCGGAGGCCGCCGGGCAGGAGTTGCCCGTCTTCACCGGCCACTTCCGGGAGGAGTTTTTCCGGGACCTGAAAGCCTTGAGAGTGGGGACGGACGCACATTTCCCTTTGGCCTCCGAACATGTGGAGGATATGACCGCCCTCACCCGGCGTCTTTTGGAGCGGGGCTATGCTTATGAAAAGCTGCGCTCCGTCTATTTTGACATTTCCCGTTTTAAGGACTACGGCCGGCTCTCCCGGGTGGACCTGGGGAAAATCCGGGTGGGCAAGACCGTGGACCTGGACGATTACGCCAAGGAGAACCCCCGGGACTTCACCCTCCTGAAACGGGCCAAACTGGGGGAGCTGAAAAAGGGGATTTTCTATACCACCCCCTGGGGCAAGGTACGCCCCAGCTGGCATTTGGAGTGCGCTGCCATGGCCCTTAAACTTCTGGGGGAAACCGCGGACTTCCATGTGGGTTCCATTGAATCCCTGTTTCCCCACGAGGAAAACGAAAATGCCTTGTTCGCCGCGGCCACGGGGAAACCTTTGGCCCGGGTCTGGCTTCACGCCGAACGGGTAGTGCCTTCGGGCTGGCCGACTTCGGAATCCGGGCCTCTGACCGTGAGGCAGCTCCTGGACCTGGGGTACCGGGGAGAGGAGGTGCGTTATTTTCTATTGGCCACCCACTACCGCAAGCCCCTGGTGCTTAAGGAGGAGAGTTTTCAGGCCGCGGTCCGGGCCCGGAGCCGCCTGGACCACCTCCTTCTTAGGCTGGTTGCGGTACCTCGGGGGGACGATACCGGTCATCCCCAGTTGGAAGAGCGTCTGTTTCAGTTTAAAAAGGAAGTGGCCCAAGCCCTGGACGACGACCTGAACCTGCCCCGCACCCTGGCCGCCCTTTTTACCCTGGTGGGAGACCTGAACACCCTTTTGGACCAGGGGCATTTGCAGGGAAAAGGAGCCCAAGCGGCTCTGACACGCTTGGCAGAGGTGGATGAAATCCTGGGAGTGATGAATCCTCCGGAAATCCTGGCGGATGCTGAAGTGGAAGCCCGGCTGGCCGCCCGGGAGGAGGCCCGGCGGCGCCGGGATTGGGCCACCGCTGACCGCCTCCGGGAGGAGCTGGTCCAAGCCGGCATCGTCGTTATTGACACCCCTGCCGGCCCCCTTTGGCACCGGAAGCCCACGGACTAAACCCCCCAAAACGAGGGAAAATATGAGAACCATTCTTGCTGTCCTTAGCCTAATACTGCTAGGCGGTGCCGCGCCTCTGAAGGCGGCTTCCCTGGAGACCTACCTCCCTTTGAGGGAGGGGCTTACTTTGGAGTTCCGCCAAAAATTTCTGGCTCCCGGCGAGCAAAAACCCCGGGCCGAAGCCCGGGCCATAAGGAAAAATCTGGCTCCCACCGAGCTCAGGGGGCAGAAGGTCCATCCCCAGGTCTATATCTTTTATCCCCCGGGCCCAGGGCAAAGTCAGGAGACCACCTCGTTTATCGCCTCCGATGACCAGGGTTTTTATGTACTGGCTCGGAAAACCTCAAAAGACCGGGAACTGCAATTCTTGCCCGAAAAATTTTATATATTGAAACTTCCCCTTATGAAAGGAACCTCCTGGAAGCAGAGGGCGGAAGGAAACATTCTGCACCAGGTCATCCAGGAGACCGGGGTCCAGGTAACCGTGCCGGCCGGCACCTTCACAGATTGTCTTTTGGTGAAAAGGTCGGTTTTTGCCTCTGAGGGGGATCAAACCCCCACTTCAGAGCTGTGGTTGTGGTATGCCCCCCATGTGGGAAATGTCAAGGTATTGACTAAAGTTACCGATCCCAAGGGGGAATTGCTCCAGGAACTGGTCTCCTTTACCCCCAAATGAGTTTTTCCGGATAACTAAATCCAATTTAATCTTTATTTTTAAGGGCGTGAAATATGGCCGACAAGCCCTGGGGCGGACGCTTTGAGGGAGCCACGGAAAAAACCGTGGAGGAGTTCACCTGTTCCCTTCATTTTGACCGGCGGCTTTACCGCCAGGACCTCCGCGGCTCCATGGCCCACGCCCGCATGCTGGCCAAACAGGGTATCCTGACAGAGAGGGAGGCCGACGCCATCTTGCAAGGCCTGGCGGAGATCCAGGAGGAGATTGAAAAGGGAACTTTTGTCTTCGACCCCGCCCTGGAGGATATCCACATGGCGGTGGAAGCCCGGCTCATCGCCAAAATCGGGGAGCCCGGCCGCAAACTCCACACCGCCCGCAGCCGCAACGACCAGGTGGCCCTGGACCTTCGTCTGTTTTTGGCCGAGGAGGTGGAGGTTTTGCTGGAGGCCCTCCAGGAGCTTCGAAGGGCCGGAGCCCGTCTGGCCCGGCGCTACTTCGGGGTCATCCTTCCGGGCTACACCCACCTGCAGCGGGCCCAGCCGGTGCTATTCGCCCATCATCTTCTGGCCTATGATGAGATGTGGCGCCGGGATCAGATGCGCCTCAGGGAGTCCCTGGCCCGTATCCGGGTGTCCCCTCTGGGGGCTGCAGCCCTGGCTGGGACCACCTTTCCAGTGGATCCGGAATACACTGCCAGACTGTTGGGGTTCCCTAAGGTATTCCGAAACAGTCTGGACGCGGTGAGCGACCGGGACTTTGTTCTGGAGTTTCTGGCCCAGGCCGCCATCATCATGGTGCATCTGAGCCGTCTGGCCGAAGAGATTATCCTTTGGGCCAGCGCCGAATTCGGGTTTGTGGCCCTGCCGGACGCCTACGCCACCGGCTCCTCCATCATGCCCCAGAAAAAAAATCCGGATGTGGCCGAACTCATCCGGGGCAAGTGCGGCCGGGTGACCGGACACCTCATGGGCCTGCTCATGACCCTGAAGGGCCTCCCCCTCTCCTATAACCGGGACCTCCAGGAGGACAAGGAACCCCTCTTTGACACGGTGGACACGGTGAAGGCCTCGGTAAGCCTGATGGCCGGCATGCTCTCGGCCCTCACCCTCCGGGAGGACCGCATCGCCCAGGCCCTGAAAGGGGGGTACCTCTCCGCCACAGACCTGGCCGACTACCTGGTGCAACAGGGGGTGCCCTTCCGTACCGCTCATGAACAGGTGGGCCGTCTGGTGCGCTATGCCGAATTCCAGGGAAAGGAGCTCTGGGAACTCAGTCTGGAAGAGATCCAACGCTTCGCCTCCCAGGCCGGACCGGATGTATTTGACTGGCTCACCCTGGACAAGGTGGTGGCCCGGCGCACCTCTCCCGGAGGCACGGCGCCCTCCCAGGTGGAAAAGGCCCTGAAACGGGTGGAACGGGAGCTGGGTCTGTGAAACACGGTGACCGGATAGCTGGGGAACGACACCTAAAGGGGAAATACCCTTGTTCTCCTCTCGGCCTTTCCTTAATCCTGCTACTCCTCCTCGCAGTGTCCCTGGCTTGCGGCAAAAAGGAGAGGCCCTTTTCCCCCGACCTCACCCTGCCGGGGCCGGTGCGGGATCTTCGGGTCTTTCAGGACCGAGACACCCTGGTGGTCAGTTGGGCGTTTCCCCGGGAGAACCTGTTGGGCCAGCCCTTGGTACAACTGGAGGGCTTCCGGTTGTATCGGGCCGCGGCCCCCGGCAGTGCTCCGGCGGAGGGCTGTGCCCCGGACTTTGTCCTGGTGGCGGACATTGACCTGGCCTACCCCAAGTTGGCCGTGGTGCAAGGGGAGACCGTGCTCTATAGGGACCGAGAGCTGCGCCCCGGCCGCTGTTACAGCTATCGGGTGGCGGCCTACGGCCCTCGGGGCCTTCCGGGGGCTTGGTCCGAGGTGGTGAGTCATGCCTGGGGGGTGCTGCCCCGGGCCCCGGGCCTTCTAACGGTCAAAGCCGGCGACCGGGAGGTACAGCTTTCCTGGGACCAGGTCAACACTCTGGTGGATGGCACCCCCATCAAGGATCTGGCCGGTTATTTTGTGTATCGCCGCACACCAGGAAGCGACTGGCAACGGCTCACCCCCGACCCTTTGGCGGTTCCCCGCTTTCATGATGTGGCCTTGGAAAATGAGGTGGAATATAATTACATGGTAAGGGCAGTGCGGCGATTGGGCCAATATTTGCTGATGAGCCTGGATTCTCCTTGGCAGTCCGCCCTTCCCCAGGATCTTACGCCTCCGCCGCCACCCCTTAACCTGGTGGCGGTGCCCACCAGCAACGGCGTGGAACTCCGCTGGGAGCCGAGCCCGGCCCCGGATCTGGCCGGCTACCGGGTGTACCGCCGCCGGGCGGGTGAGGCCAAGGCCGTACGCCTCACCCCGGCACTGCTCAGGCAGCCCTATTTTGTGGACACCCAGGCAGTGCGCGGGCAGACCTACTATTACACGGTTACCGCAGTGGATGATTCCCCCAGGGGCAATGAAAGCCCGCCGTCGGCGGAGGCGGCTTTGAACTTTTAGTTTCCATCAAGGTTTTATTCATGCATCACTTCCATTACCTTAAAGGCGAACTTTATTGCGAGAATGTGCCGGTGGCCCAAATCGCCGAGGCGGTGGGCACCCCCTTTTATCTTTACAGCCACGCCACCCTAGCGCACCATTTCCGGACCTTTGATGCCGCGTTTGCGGGCTTTCCCCACCTGGTCTGCTTTGCCGTGAAGGCCAATGGCAATCTGGCCATCCTGCGCCTTTTCGCCCAGATGGGCGGCGGAGCCGACATCGTCAGCGGCGGCGAGCTTTTTCGGGCCCTGAAGGCCGGGGTGGATCCCCAAAAAATCGTTTATTCCGGGGTGGGGAAAAGCTTCAGGGAAATCCGCCAGGCCCTCCGGGCCGGCATCCTCATGTTCAACATCGAGTCCTCCCAGGAGCTCGAGGAAATCTCCCGCATCGCCCGGGAGATGAAGCGCACCGCGCCTGTAGCTTTGCGCATCAATCCGGATATTGATCCCCAGACTCACCCTTACATCTCCACCGGCCTCAAGAAGAACAAGTTTGGCATCAACCTGGACCGGGCGCTCCTGGATTATGAACGGGCCCGGAGCCTTCCCCGGGTGGAGGTGGTGGGGGTGGCCTGCCACATCGGTTCCCAGATCACGGAGCTTTCCCCCTTCCTGGAGGCCGTGCAGCGTCTTAGGGAGCTGGTGGAGGAGCTGGCCCGCCGGGGGATCCGCATCCGCTACCTGGATTTGGGGGGCGGCCTTGGCATCACCTACAATCAGGAAACCCCGCCCCACCCCAAGGAATACGCCCAGGCCCTCATCAACGAGCTTAGGGGTTTGGAAGTGACCCTGGTCCTGGAACCGGGTCGGGTCCTGGTGGGCAATGCCGGCATTTTGGTGACCCGGGTGTGTTACACCAAAGACACCGAGGCCAAACACTTCATCGTGGTGGATGCGGGCATGAATGATCTGGCCCGCCCCAGCCTGTACGGCTCCTATCACGCGCTGTGGCCGGTGGTGGAGGCCTCCCGGCCGGAGATCACTGCCTCCTTGGTGGGTCCCATCTGTGAGTCCGGGGACTTTCTCGCCAAGGACCGGCCCATGCCGGCATTCAAGCCCGGAGAGCTGGTAGCCGTGATGAGCGCCGGGGCCTACGGCTTTTCCATGAGCTCCAATTACAACGCCCGGCCCCGGGTGGCGGAAATCTTGGTGAAAGATGACGCATTTTATGTTATCAGAAAGCGGGAAACCTATGCCCGCCTGATACAGGGGGAAAGAATTCCCGAATTCCTTTGGGGTCCCGGCACGTGAAGGAAATTTCCCTCCCCCGCCTGCCCTTTTATAAGATGCATGGCGGTGGCAATGACTTCGTCCTGGTGGATCACCGCCGAAAGCTCATCCCGGCAGAGCAGCAATGCCGTCTGGCCCGGCTGGTCTGCACCCCCAAGACCGGGGTGGGGGCGGACGGGTTGATCCTTTTGGAAAACTCGGAAGTTGCGGACCTGCGCTGGCAGTTCTACAACGCCGACGGCTCGATGGCGGAGATGTGCGGCAACGGGGCCCGCTGCGCCGCCCGGTTCGCGGTGCTTAACGGCCTCACCGGCCCCCGCCTCACCTTGGAGACGTTGGCCGGCATCGTCCACTGCGAGGTGGAAGGCCGGGCCGCCCGTATCCTTCTGGCCGACGTGGGGGATTTCCGTTTGCACCTGACCATTCCTTTGGGAGACGCCACCCTGACCGGGCACTTTGTGAAGGTTGGCGTGCCCCACACGGTAATTCCGGTGGAGGACCTGGAGAATATCCCGGTCAGCCGCTGGGGGCGGGAAGTGCGCTTCCATCCGCTGTTTCAGCCGGCAGGCACCAATGTCAACTTTGTCCGGGTAAGCAACGCCCACACTCTGGAGAACCGGACTTACGAGCGGGGGGTGGAGGCCGAGACCCTGGCCTGTGGCACCGGCGCGGCGGCCGCGGCCCTGGTCCACGCCCGCTTGGGCCGGGTGGCCTCTCCGGTTAGGGTCCATACCCGGGGGGGCGAAATCCTTACCGTATTTTTCCACCTGGATGGCGAAGAAGTCCGGGAGGTCTTTCTTGAAGGCGAAGCCCTGGTAGTTTTCCAGGGAGAATTGTGGTTGGAGGAATTCCAGTAAGGAGGGAGGCCATGTTACAAGGAGCAATCACGGCCATCGTCACTCCCTTCAAAAACGGTAAGTTTGACGAAGAGGCTTACCGGGAACTCATCGAGTTCCAGATCAAGGGAGGCATAAATGGCATAGTGCCCTGCGGCACCACCGGCGAATCCGCCACCCTGTCCCATGCGGAGCATAAACGGGTGGTGGAGGTCTGCGTGGACCAGGTGAAAAAACGGGTACCGGTGGTGGCGGGCACAGGCTCCAACAACACCGCCGAGGCCCTGGAACTCACCCAGCACGCCGAAGCGGCCGGGGCGGATTATGCCCTTATGATCACTCCTTACTACAACAAACCCACCCAGGAAGGGCTATACCAACATTATAAAACCATCGCCCAGAAAACCCGCATTCCCATCGTGATGTACAACGTCCCCAGCCGCACCAGCGTCAACCTGCTGCCGGAGACCGTGGCCCGGCTGATGGACTTCCCCAACATTGTGGGTCTCAAGGAGGCCACCGGTGACCTGAAGCAATGCGCCAAGATCATGGAACTCTGCGGCGACCGCCTAACCCTCCTTTCCGGGGACGATTTCACCGTGCTCCCCCTTTTGGCCATCGGCGGCAAAGGGGTCATCTCCGTGGTGAGCAACATCGTCCCTCAGGACATGGCGGGCCTGTGCGCCGCCTTTTTCAAGGGGGACCTGGCCACCGCCCGGCAACTCCATTACAAGATGTGGCCTCTCATGGAGGCTATGTTCTATGAAACCAACCCCACTCCGGCCAAAACCGCCCTTAAAATGTTGGGCAAAATCACCGGGGAAGTGCGACAACCCCTCTGTCCCTTAAGCCCGGCCAACGAAGAGAAACTCCGCCAGGTGCTGGTAAAGTATGGGTTGATTTGAGGATAAATGGGGGGAGGAACGGGGAACCCGGTTCCCTGCCCCCTTTCCTCAAGCTCCCCACCACTATAATAGTTTGGGGCAGGGGCTGGGGAAGAGGGATAAAGGCACACGGCCCCAACCCCTTACCCGAATCACCTTCAGGAGGCCATATGGTAAGAGCCATTGTGTCCGGAGCGGCTGGGCGTATGGGCGGGCGGATTATCCATATGTTGGAGGCAGCCCAGGGGATTACCCTGGCAGGGGCGGTGGAACGCCCCGATCATCCGGCAGTGGGGAAGGATGTGGGGGAGGTGGTGGGCCTGCCCAAAAAGGGGATTCCGGTAAGCGGTTCTTTGTCCGAGGTGTTACCCTTGGGGGAGGTGCTCATTGAGTTCACCCATCCGCAGCCCACTCTGGAACATCTCCGGGAGGCCGCGGCCCAAGGCAAGGCCATGGTCATCGGCACCACGGGGTTAAATGCCGACCAGGTGTGGGAGCTTAAAAACCTGGCGGCCAAAACCCGGGTGGTATTCGCCCCCAACATGAGTGTGGGGGTGAATCTCATGTTCAAGGTGGTGGAGCAGATTGCCCGGGTGCTCTCCGAGGGCTATGATGTGGAGATTGTGGAGGCCCACCACCGGATGAAGAAGGACGCGCCCAGCGGCACCGCCCTGAAGCTGGCCCAGGTCATTGCCCAGACTCTGGGCCGGGACCTGGAGAAAGTGGCGGTTTACGGCCGCCAGGGCCTCACCGGGGAACGGCGCCCTGAGGAAATCGGCATCATGACGGTGAGGGCCGGCGACATCGTGGGGGAGCACACTGTCACCTTTTGTGGGATCGGGGAACGCCTTGAGGTGGTCCACCGGGCCCACAACCGGGACAACTTCGCCCGGGGCGCGGTCAGGGCCGCTATGTGGGTGGTTAACCAGGAACCGGGCCTCTATGATATGCAGGATGTGCTGGGATTGAAAGCCCTTTAGGCGTCCAGCCGGGATTTATGGGGTCAAGCGATGAGGATTGTGCGGTTTTCCCGGGAAGGGCGGCAGGGTTACGGGGTTCTCACGGGAGAGCAGGTTTTTCCCCTGTGGGACTCCCCGTTTAAGGACCTGGTGCAAACCGGGGAGGTACTCCCTTTGGAGGAAGTGAGGCTTTTGGCCCCCTGCCAACCCAGCAAAATCGTGGCCCTGGGGCTCAATTACCGGGATCACGCCCAGGAGTTCGGCCGGCCGGTGCCGGACGAACCTTTGATCTTTCTCAAACCCAGCACTGCAGTGATCGGCCCGGAAGAGGGTATCATATATCCCAGAATGTCCCGGCGGGTGGATTATGAGGCGGAGCTGGGGGTGGTCATCGGCAAAACCGCCCGGCATGTTCCGGAGGAGAAGGCCTTTGATTACATTTTCGGTTATACCTGCGTAAACGATGTCACCGCCCGGGACCTCCAGAAAAAGGACGGCCTGTTCACCCGGGCCAAGGGTTTTGATACCTTCGCTCCCCTGGGGCCCTGGATAGAAACGGAAATCCCCGACCCCGACCACCTTACGGTGGAGGCCTTTGTGGACGGGAAGCGGCGCCAGCACTCCACCACCGGCCACATGGTGTTCGGGGTGGCCTATCTGGTCTCCTTTATTTCCCGGATCATGACCCTTTTGCCCGGTGATGTCATCGCCACCGGCACCCCCGCCGGAGTGGGCCCCTTACAGATCGGTGATGTGGTGGAAATCCGGGTGGAAGGCATCGGCACCTTGCGCAATCAAGTAGTGGCAGAGGAAGGACTGTGATTTATGGGGTTTTTTCAGCCGGCTGACCGTTTAAAGCTTATTCCGCCCTATCTGTTCAAGGAAATCGATGAGAAAAAGGAAGAGGTGCGGGCCAAGGGGGTGGACATCATTGACCTCGGGGTGGGGGATCCGGACCTGCCCACGCCCCGTTTCATTGTGGAGCGCATGATCGAGGCGGTGCAGGACCCCAGCACCCACCGCTATCCCCTGTATTCCGGGATGAACGACTTCAGAGAGGCGGTGGCCCGCTGGTACAAACGCCGCTTTGAGGTGGACCTGGACCCGGAAACGGAAGTGCTCACTCTCATCGGCTGCAAGGAGGGCATCGCTCACCTGCCCTTGGCGGTGAACAACCCGGAGGACGTGAACCTCATGACCACCCCGGCCTATCCGGTGTACCGCATGGGAACCCTGTTCGCCGGGGCCAACCCGTTTTTGGTGCCTCTTCTTAGGGAAAACGGTTTCCTCCCTGACCTGGGCACCGGCACCATCCCCCCCATTGAGGCCCGGGACGCCAAGCTGTTTTTTTTCAATTATCCCAACAACCCGACAGCAGCGGTGGCGGACCTGGAGTTTTTCCGGAAAATGGTGGACTTCTGTCGGGAATATGAGATCGTTCCGGTGCATGACGCCTCCTATACCGAACTGGCCTATGACGGCTACCGTCCCCCCAGCTTCCTGCAGGTGCCAGGAGCCAAGGACATCGGCATTGAATTTCACTCCCTTTCCAAGACCTACAACATGACCGGCTGGCGGCTGGGCATGGTGGTGGGCAACCGGGAGGTCATCCAGGCATTGGGAAAAATAAAAAGCAACATAGATTCCGGGGCCTTTAACGCCATTCAGCTGGCGGGCATTGCCGCCCTGGATTCAGACCAGAGCTCGGTGGCGGAAAACTGCCGCATTTACCAGGAGCGCCGGGATATCCTGGTGCAAGGTCTGAGAAAATTAGGTTATGAGGTGGAGCCGCCCAAGGCCACCTTTTATGTGTGGCTCTCGGTGCCCCGAGGCTTCACCTCCATGCAATTCACCGCCCACCTGTTGGAGAAGGCCGGCATCGTCACGGTCCCCGGAGTGGGCTTCGGGGACCCGGGAGAGGGCTACGTGCGCTTGGCCCTCACAGTGCCCAAGGAACGCCTGGAAGAAGCCGTCCACCGACTGGGAAAATTGGCATGAAAATTATTGAGGGCGGGCGGGGGAAACCATGGCTCTCCCGCCTTTCCCTCAGATTCCCCACCAGCAGCCGGACTATGCCCCTCGGATTTGCGGCCCCTACGGAAAGGAAGCCGGTTATCGCCTATGTTGGCCTGGGGGCCAATCTAGGGGAACCTGAGAAGCAGCTGACCGAGGCCCTGGCCCGTCTGGCCGCGGCTGAAGAGGTGGAAGTGCTCAAGGTTTCCGGATTTTATCGTAATCCCCCGCTCGGACCCCCGGGGCAGCCCTGGTTTGTCAATGCGGTGGCCAAAGTGCGCACCCGCCTTTCGCCCGAGGAACTGCTCCGGGTGCTCAAGAATATTGAGCAGGCCATGGGGCGGGTGACGCGGGAGCGCTGGGGGCCCCGGGAGATTGACCTGGACCTTCTTTTGTATAACGGCGAGGTCTTATCCGGTCCTGACCTTACAGTACCTCACCCGGAGATGCAGCACCGGGGCTTTGTGCTGGTGCCCCTGGCGGAGATCGCCCCTTTGGCCTGGCACCCGGTCCTTAAGAAAACCGCGGCGGAGTTGGAAGCAATGCTGCCGCCCCGGGAACGGGAGTGCCTTGAGAAACTGACTTGACCTGGCAAGAACGCTACTTATGATCTGGCGGCTGTTATTGGGCTTGGCTCTGGGGTTTCTGGCATTTAGAATAATCCGTAAGTTCAAGGAAGCCCTGGGCGGCCCGGGCTCAAGGCCCCAGGCTCCCCGGCAGCCCCAGCCGGACGAGCTGGTGCAGGACCCTTCCTGCGGCACTTTTATTCCCCGGCAGGAGGCCCTGAAGCTCACCTGGGAGGGGCAGGAATATTTCTTCTGCTCAGAAGGCTGCTTAAAACGGTTCCGCCGCCAAGGCGGCCCCCCAGCCCTGAAGGACTGAGAGGTGACCATGAAATTCTTTATTGATACTGCCAATCTGAAGGAGATTGCCGAAGCCCACAGCCTGGGGCTGGTGGACGGGGTCACCACCAACCCCAGTTTGTGCGCCAAGGAAGGGGTCAACGATCCGGTGGATTTCCGGGCCCACGTTTTGGAGATCTGCAAAATTGTGAACGGCCCGGTGAGCGCTGAGGTGGTGGCCACCGAGACCAATGCCATGGTGGCCGAGGCCCGGGAATTGGCCAGCATCCATGAGCAGGTGGTGGTGAAGATCCCCATGACCCCGGATGGCCTTCGGGCCACCCGCATATTGTCCGGGGAAGGCGTCCGGGTCAATGTCACCCTGATCTTCCAGCCGGTGCAGGCCCTTTTGGCCGCCAAGGCGGGGGCGGCCTATGTCAGCCCCTTTATCGGTCGCCTGGATGACATCAATCACCGGGGCATGGAAATTGTCCAGCAGACCCTCACCATCTTCGAGAATTATGGATTTGACACGGAGATTATTGTGGCCAGCGTGCGCCACCCCTTGCATGTCCTGGAGGCGGCCCTGACCGGCGCTGATATCGCCACCATCCCATATGGCGTGATGCTGCAGCTCCTCAAACATCCCCTGACCGATGTGGGTTTGGCCAAGTTCCTGGAGGATTGGCGGAAAAGCCGCAAATAACCCGATGCCTATGGATGAGCCCACTTACCGCAATCTGCCCAACCTGCTCACCGTGGCCCGGGTGGGGGCTATCCCGGTGGTGATGGTGCTTTTGTGCTTTTCCGGCCCCTGGGCCAGTTTTTTGGCCGCCCTTTGCTTCGCTCTGGCCGGGGCCACCGACTTTGTGGACGGCTTTTTGGCCCGGCGCCAGCGCACCGTCACTCCCTTCGGCAAGTTTATGGACCCCTTGGCTGACAAGCTTTTGGTGATGGCGGCCCTCATCATGCTAATCCCCTTGGGGCGGGCCCCCGCCTGGATGACCGTGGTCATCATCGGCCGGGAAATGGCCGTAACGGGACTCCGGGCCCTAGCGGCAGCCGAGGGCATTATTCTGGCCCCTGACCGCTGGGGGAAAATCAAGACGCTGGTCCAAATGTTGGCCATTACCGCACTGATTCTGCACTATCCTTATCAGGCCTTTGATTTTCAGCGGTTGGGGATTGCTCTTTTGTGGGTGGCCTTGGTGGTCACGGTCACCTCCGGGGTGTCATATTTTCTGGCCTATTACCGGCAGATTTCGGTGAAGGAATAATATTGCAAAAAATTGGCAGATACTGGATATTTAAAGCATCAGAAACAGTTAAATCTCACTTCCTGGAGGATCTGAGTTGGCCAGACATCTTTCCGCGGAAAAACGGGCCCGGCAGAACCTGAAGCGGCGGGCCCGCAACCAAGCCAGAAAAACCCGGGTGAAAAACCTGGTGCGGGCCGTGCGCCAGGCGGTGGCCCAGAAAAACCTGGAAGAGGCGCAAGCGGCCCTTAACAAGGCAATACCCATCATCGCCCGGGTAGCGGCCAAGGGCACCCTGCATTGGCGCACTGCGGCCCGGAAAATCTCCCGCCTGACCCGGCAGGTCAACGCCATAAAGGCTACTTCCTGAGCCTAGCTGACATAGAGTTTTCTTTAGGTCGGTTTTGACTCGGATAGCTGGAGGGGCAAAATATCCCCTAACTTGCCTGCCTGTTTAATAACATCAAGGATACGGCCCAGAGGTGGGCTCCGGCCACGGTGAGGAGTCCGGCTATCACCCCCCATACCGGCAACACCACCAGGCTCAGTCCCAGGGAACCGAGGGTGGCGCCCAGGAGGTCAACGGCGTAAAAAAGCCCGTCCCGGAAACCGCTGGCCGGCCTCTCCTGCAGCCAAAGGCGGCTGGCCAGAGAAAATACCCCTCCCCCGGCAAACCCGGCCGCCCATAAAATAACCAGGTAAAGGCCCAGGAGAAAGACCTGGGAAGAGATCAGGGCTGACCCATCTAAAAGCGGCAGTCCCAGGGCCAGGATCAGGGCCAACAGCCCCAGTCCCCCCTGGCAAACCAGAAGTCCCCGGCGCAGAATCCCGGCTCTGGCTGCCAGTCTCACCCCAATGGCCCCTCCGGCCCCCATCCCGGCCATGAAGGCCCCGATCAAAAGACCCAGCTGCCGGTAAAGCAAACCCAAATGGATCTGACACAGAACCAAAACCAGGACTTCCAGAGCCATGGCGCCCAGACCCATAACAAACACCTGGGTCAGGTACACGCCGGAGGATGGGCCCCGAAAATACCACCACGAGAGGGCGACCCACAAAAAGAGGAGCGTTAACCAGGGAAAGGCGGGGAGCGATCTAAGGGCCAGAAGAAACTCCCCCAAAGGCCACCCCTCCCGGGCCCCGGTGAGGGCCAGATCATACAGGTAGCTTTTCGGAAAAAGGTCCAGGTTGACTTCCCGGGGCTGGCGGTTCAGGATCTCCGTAAGGTAAGCCTGACGGGCCAATGAAAGGTCAGTTAAAAGATAGTATTCCCGGAGATATCGCAAATTGAGACCCCGGGCCGCCACCCGCTGCACCAGAATCCGGGGGTCCCGGGTCAGAAGACCGGGATTGGCGCTGGCAAAAAAACGGACCCGTTCTCCAGGGAAGATGAGGACCTCGGGGAACACCTCCTTCAAGGTATGGTAGCTCAGGGCCAGATAGGCAGCCCTTAAGGGTCTTAGGGCGGTTTCCCCGCCGGAAAGGCTGAAGCTGAAAACCCCACCCGGTTTAAGCCGGCGGGCCACAATAGCAAAAAACTCCCTGGAGTAATACCGGTTCAACTGGGCGCTCCCGGGCTCCGGCAGGTTCATGAGAATTACATCATAGGGCTCCGGCGCCCAGGTCAGGAAGCGGCGGGCATCCTGGAAAATCAGGCGTACCCCGGTCTCCCCTGCCGGCAGTCCCGCCACCTCCGGAACCAGCTGCTTAACCAGACGAACCAGATCCGGGTCCAATTCCACATAATCAAGTCGGGTGAGACCTCTATGTTTCCGGGCCTCAAAAATAAGACCAGCCGGATCGCCGCCCAGAAACAGCACCTCCTTCGGCTGGGGATGCTGCAGTAGGCCGAGGTGCACCGCCATCTCCGCGGAATAAGGGTCGGGATGGCTGAAAAGCCAGGCCCGGTTGGCATAAAAACTCACCTGTTCCGCCTCCCGGGTAGCTGTGAGCAGGGCGTAAGGGGAATCCCGGGCTGCAGCCACTCGGCGCCCGGGCCATTGTATCTTTCGAGACAGATCTTCCAGAACCGGAGAGAAACACAGACCCAATCCCAGGACAATCAGGGTGGCGGCCTTGAAAAGACGGCCAGGGATACCCTCCCTTTTGGCCAGTATCCAAGCAACAGCGGCTAAAACCACACCAGTTCCCAGTCCCAAAGTGAGGGCAGGGATCTGGCCCCAAAGAAACATATGAAGCAGGCCCACACCCAAAGCCGCGCCCAGACTCTCCAGGGCGTAAGCCCAACCGGCAGCCCCCAGATCCCCCAGCTGGCGCCGGGCTCCCGCGGCCCAGGGGAAAAAAGCCCCGGAGACCAGGCAGAAAGGAGCCAGTAAAGCCAAAAACATGAGGAGAGCGGTAAGGGGAGGCAGGGATTGGCCTACAGCCTGAGGTGCCAGGGACGGCAGACCACGAGCCGCATACAAAGTCACCGGCAACAGCCAGGCCAAGAGGGTGAGAAGATTTGCCAGGGCCGCCGGCCCCAAATTAAACCGGCCCGCCAGCCAGCCGCCCAGAAGGCTCCCCCACCCCGTCCAGAATAGCCAGGACCAAAGGCCCAAAGCCAATTTCAGCTCCTGGCCCTGGGCCAAAACCAGGATTTCCCGCAAGATGAGGACCTGGCCAGCCAGGGTGGCGGCCCCATAGGCCAATACCAGAAGGCTCAGCGACCCCGGAGGAACCGGCACCGGAGATAGCACGATCAGGGAGAAAAGTGGAGGAACCGGAAGAGGCCCCGTCCCCCCCCGCAAAAATTTCTGGCTAGATCAGATAAACCGTTCCCCCACCTGAGGCTGTTTGCTCTGGATAAAGTCCAGGGCCTTGACCTTGCCCAAGTCCTTGGTGCGGAAACGGGTAATGAGCACGGCACCGTCCTGAACCGCCACCTTGAGACCTTTCTCGGAAACCTCCAGGATCTCCCCCGGGTTTGCGCGGTGGGCCTCCTCCAAAAATCTGGCATTGTATAGCTTCACCTTCTCGCCCCGGAAGGTGGTGGTGGCCCCGGGCTGGGGGTCGCAACCCCGGATGAAATTGAAAACCTGGCGGCCCGGTTTGCTCCAGTCCAGGCCCGCCACCTTTTCATCGCAGGGAGGGTCGTAAGTGGCCTTGCTGTGATCCTGGGGAATGCGGGGCGCCTTGCCTTGGGCAATGAGGTCCACCGCCTCCACCACCGCTTCCACCCCGAGGGGGTAAAGCTTGTTGAAGTAGACTTCCCCGGTGGTCTCCTCCGGCCCCACCTCCACCTCTTTCTGGAGCAGGATGTCCCCGGTGTCAATCCCTTCATCCACCCAGAAGATGGTAAGACCGGTTCGGGTCTCCCCGTTGATGACCGCCCAGTTGATGGCCGAGGCTCCCCGATATTTGGGAAGTATTGAGGGATGGTAACAGATGGCTCCCAGCTTGGGGACCGCCAGGACCTTCCCGGGCACGATGTCCGTGACAAAGGCCAGAACCGCCAAGTCCGGGTTGAGGGAAACCATCTGCTCATAAGCCTCTGGATCCTTCATCCGCCGGGGCTGAAACACCGGGAGGCCGGCCGCCAGGGCCGCTTCCTTGAGGGGATCCGGCTTTTCCCCCCGGTCCGGCGGGCAAAAGACCCCCACTACCTGGTGATTTCTGGCCAACAAGCCTTTTAAGACATCCGCTCCAAAAGCCGCCTGGCCGATCAAGGCTATACGCATGACTTCCTCCCGGGTGCTAGGACTTGGAGCAGGGGGAGGAATGCAGGAGGGCGAAGCTGTGTCTCCAGACCTCCCCCGGAATCTCCCGAATTTTAATGATGATGTTCCTCCTCGGGGGGCGGGGGCTGCATCTTGGCAGCTACCCCGCAGAGAGCACAAGCCGCCAAAATGGCGCCCACCACCACCGGCAGCGTGGGATAAATAAAGGTTATGGCAATGCAGACGAATACCAGGATACAGATAACCGCCTGCTTTTTCCGGTAAGGCGCCATCGGCGGGGCGGGATGTTCGTGGGTCTCATGATGAGCCATACCTTGCCACCTCCTCCATCTTAATCAGCTAAATGACTGCTCGGGTTTAAACCATCTCCCTTATGGATCTCCTTCAGGGCTTCCTCCAGGCGGCGGATGGTCTCCCTCTTTCCCAATAAACTGATGACATCGGTAAGGCTAGGGCTGGCGGTGCGTCCAGTAAGGGCCACCCGGAGGGGCTGGGCCACCGCCACCACCTTGACCCCGGCTTGAGCCGCCAGATCCCGAAGCATCTGGGTCAGGCTGGCTTCGGTAAGATCTGGCAGGGCCTCCAAGGCCAAAATGGCCTTCTTGAGAAGGGGAGCCGACTCCGGAGTCAGAAATTTTTGGGCCCCCTCAGGTTCATAAGGACGGGGATCCTGGAAATAAAAGCGGCCGGCCTCCGCCATCTCCACCAGGGTCTTGGCCCGGGTTTTAAGGGTGGCCACCACCTTGGCCAGATACTGCAAATCAGGGGGGGTGATGCCCAAGTCCTTGAGAAAGGGGGCAAGCTCCCGGGCCAGGTCTTCATCCCGGCTGGTCTTCAGATAGTGGCTGTTGAGCCAGAGGAGCTTTTCCTCATCGTGCACCCCCGGGGCCTTGCCCACCTGTTCCAGGGAGAAGTAACGGATGAGCTCCTCCCGGGTAAAGATCTCCTGATCCCCATGAGACCACCCCAAACGGGCCAGATAATTGATCAGGGTATGGGGCAGATAACCCAGACGGCGGTACTCGGAAACCGGCAGGGCCCCCCTGCGCTTGGAGAGCTTGGTGCGATCCTTGCTTAACATCAAAGGCATATGGGCAAAAAAGGGGGGCGCAACCTTCAAGGCCTGATAAATGAGAAGCTGCCGAGGGGTGTTGGAGATGTGGTCGTCACCCCGGATGACATGGGTCACTCGCATAGTGATGTCATCCACCACCACCGCCAGATTGTAAGTGGGGATGCCGTCCCGGCGCAGGATCACCAGGTCATCCAGTTCCTGGTTGTCAAAGGCGATGGGGCCCTTGATAAGGTCCTGCCAATGGGTGGTTCCGGTTTTGGGGGTTTTGAAGCGCACTGCCCGGCCGGGCCCCGGTCCCAGGCCCCGCTCCCGGCAGCGGCCATCATATTTAGGGGAAACTCCCAGGGCCAGAGCCGTCTGGCGCAGACTCTCCGGGTCCCGGGGCTGGCAGTCGCAGTAATAGGCGGCACCCTGGGCCAAGAGCCGCTCCACAAACTCCCGGTAAAGGGGCAGGCGCTCAGTCTGGCGGTAAGGGCCCTCGTCCCAGGTGAGGCCCAGCCAAGTGAGGGCCTCCAGTATGTCCTCCTCAAAGCGGGCTTCGGACCTCTCCCGGTCCGTATCCTCAATGCGCAAAATAAAGACTCCCCCGTGATGGCGGGCAAACAGCCAGTTGAACAGGGCGGTGTGGGCCCCCCCCAGGTGGAGATACCCGGTGGGACTGGGGGAAAATCGGGTGCGGACCGTGGTCATGTTCTTACTTGGTATTTCCTCAAATTATTAAAGAATCAACGAGATAAACGCTGCAGGAGCATAAGGCGGATAGAACCGGGGCCCTATCCCCGTTAACCTTTGCCCTTAATCCCCGGTTCCGGGCCGGACCCGCAAAGTTAACCCTTCCTTCAGCGGCTGACTAGGAGCTTTTTACCACAAAACCGCCCTGAGGCCAAAAATTTTTCCCTGGTGGCAGACTTGACCCGGAGTATGGACGGGATTATCTTAATTATGAACTATTGTTTATTATAAAAGGAGACTCCCATGAATTTCCACTATAGACCAAGGAACCGGAGCAGAAAAAGGTGCGGCTGTAGCTCAAAGCAGGATAACACCTGTGATCCCGGATTCTGCGTGTGTCCGGCCTGTGGGCTCCGTCAGCCCCATCAGCCGGGCCTCCCCTGCCGGGAGATTAGATGTCCCCAATGCGGCACTTTTATGCGCCGGGCCTTTGGCAACCCTGTTTCGGAAGGCCCCCGGTAAGCGGGCCGGTTTTCGCCTCCGCCCCTGTTTCCCCAAAAGCCCCATGGTCACGAGGAGCGGCGGGGAAAGGGCAGGATAAGGCCTTGACGCCCGCTGGCCTCATTTGACCACCGTTTCCACCTGGATATCATGCTCTTTGAGCCACTTCCACAGGGTGACCCGGCTTATCCCTAGGTGCCGGGCGGCCGCGGCCTTTTTCCCTTTGGCGGCCTTAAGGGCTGCCAGGATGGCCTCCCGGCGGGAGATGCCGGAGCCCTTGTTGCTTTCCCGGGGCAAGGGCCTAACTGACCCCGGCCTGATAAGCTGTACCGGCAGATGCTCCGGCAGGATGGCACCCTCCCGGCAGAGCACCAGGGCATAGTCAATTACATTTATAAGCTCCCTGACATTTCCCGGCCAGTGGTAGTGGAGCAGGATCTCCAGGGCGGACCTGCTTATGCCGGTGACCCTCTTTTTGTGGCGGTCCCGCCGGCGTTTAAGGAAATAGTCCACCAAAAGGGGAATGTCCTCGGGGCGCTCCCTTAAAGGGGGAAGCTGAATGGGGATAACGTTTATGCGGTAAAACAGGTCCTCCCGGAACCGGCCTTGCTCCATAAGGCGCTTCAGGTCCTGGTTGGTGGCGGAAATGATGCGGACATCCACCGGAATGGGCCGGTGGTCCCCCACCCGCTCCACCACCTTCTCCTGGAGCACCCGGAGAAGCTTGGCCTGGGTGGTGAGGGGGAGATCGCCGATTTCGTCCAAAAAGATGGAGCCCCGATGGGCCGCCTCAAAGCGCCCCACCCGGGTGCGGTCGGCGCCGGTGAAGGCCCCTTTGACGTGCCCGAAAAGTTCACTCTCCAGCAACGATTCGGTCAGGGCGGCGCTGTTCACTTTGATATAGGGACCCTGGGCCCGGGGGCTCAGCCGGTGCAGGGCGGCGGCCGCCAGCTCCTTGCCGGTACCGCTCTCCCCCAAAAGGAGCACCGGGGCCTCGGAGAAAGCCGCGCTCTTTAGGAGCTCATAGAGCTGTTTCATGGCCGAAGAGTGGCCCACCAGGCCGAAAAAGCCCTCCTCCTGTCCCAACTCCTGCCGCAGGTGACAGATCACCCGGTCCTTGGCCTCAAGTTCCGTGAGGTCGGTGAAGGTTTCCACCCCTCCGACGATCCGCCCGGTTTCATCCCGGATGGCGGTGGCGTTCTTCAAAAACACCAAAGGGCGGCCGTCTTTGCGGATCAGGGTGCAGCGTATTTTTTTCAGCTCCCCCCTCAGGAAGAGCTCACAGTTGCGCTCCCGGCCACCCGGAACCTTTCCCAGACAGGTGTTGCATTTGAGGATCTGGCAGGGCTGCCCCAAAAGCTCTGACCGGGAATAGCCGGTGATACCTTCCAGGGCCTGGTTGGCAAAGCGAATGGTGCCTTGGTGATCCACCACCATCAGGCCGTCGGCCATGGTGTTAATAATGGTTTCCCAATGGCGGTGGGGCTGGAGAGGGGAGTGGGTCATGAGGCGTTCTCCGGCAAGGTTAAATTAAACATTAGTTAATGGTTAAATTAACTTTTGTCAAGTAAGCCCCCCTTATAATAATAACGCCATTTCCCTGAAATTTCCCCCCGTGATATTTGGCAACCTTCTTGCACGCACAGTCTTCCGGATTTCTGCTGGACTATTTCCGGGAGTTGAGGCAAAATCATTTGCAATCCATTCCACACTATTGATCAGACTAGGGCCGCTCCCGGAGGGTCACCAGGGTCCGGACTCCCATTTCTGGCGAAAAACCGAAGGACGACTCCCGGGGAATTGGTTTGGGGAGGGAAATAACATGTCAAGTGGCCGCAGATTCTTGATCCTGGCAGGAGCAGCAGCGCTCCTTCTTTTCCTTTGGCCGGGGGCCTGGGTTAGCGGCGCCGCCGTGCGCAAATGCCCTCCTTTTCATCTGAAAACCGAAGACGGCAAAATCATCAACCCCCTGACCGGGGAGAATGCCGACCAGCCTTACAGCCCCCGGCAGACCTGCGGGACTTGTCACAACTATGAGGAAATCACCAAGGGCTTTCACTTTCAGCAGGGCTGGGACAAAATCCGGGACAATTTCAGCCTGGACAAGCCCTGGGTCCTGTCCGACGGCATGATGGGGAAGATGTGACCGCCCTCTTTTCGCCAGTTGGCGAAAAAGCAAAACCGACACCCTGACGAAATTGATCTCACCAGCTTTGCCTTTGTGGCGGACGGCAACCCCAAAACCCCGGAAATCCCTGGCTGCGGCGGCTGCCACCCGGGAGGCGGCGGGATGGAGTATGACCGGGAGGGCAAACGCTACGACCTGACCCTCAAGGCCAACCCTGGCTTGGCCCAAAGCCTTGACGGGGATTACTACCAAAGCCATTGGGACAAATCCGGGGTGGTGGAGGCGGACTGCTTCATCTGTCATTTGCCCAATTACAACTTCGGCCTGCGTAACGTGCACCTGAAAATGTGGAACTTCAAGTGGGCCTCCACCGCCGCCTCCGGCATTGCCCAAGTCACCGGCTTTGTCAAGGAAGGCCAGACCCCCAAGGTGGTCTATAACAGGCGCCTGTTCAACGAGGACGGCAAGATCGTTCTGGATCTGGCCTATCCCCCACCTGCGGAAAACTGTGTGTTCTGCCATGGGATGAGCGACCTCAAAAAGCGGGGTTTTTCCTGGAACGACCGGGTGAATTATGACATTCACAATTCCCGGAATCTGAACTGTGCTCATTGTCACCCGGCCATTGAGGACAAACAGCTCAAGATCACCAAGACCCAGCACCAGTTGGCCAAGGGGGATGAAAATGTCTCTACCGTCCGGGACGACCTGGATTACAAGGGCATGAAGACCTGTAAGCAGTGCCACGAGGAGGGGTATCTGGGCGCACCCCGGCCCCGGCATCTGAGCATCCGGCCCAACCATCTGGACAAGCTGGCCTGTGAGGTCTGCCACATCCCGACCCTTAACCGGGCTGCCGGGGAAGGCTTTGATGTCACCACCGGGGCCATGGTGAATGTGGCCAAGATAGGGGCCCAGAAACTCGGGCAGGAGTTCACCTGGCGCCCCCGCTACCAACGGGGAAAAGACGGTAAGCTCAAGCCGGTAAATCCTCTGTTGCCGGTCTTTTACACCAACAAAAATGCCGACGGCAAGTATTATCCCCTGTTCATGCGGGAAATCAAAAAGGCCTGGGATCAGGCCCAAAACCAGCTTAAGCCCCAAAACCCTCAGCGCCCGGACCTCCATACCCCGGAGCAGATCAAGATCATGCTTACCGCCTTGACTCAGACCCTTCAGGGAAATCAACGTTTTCAGGCGGTCAGCCCGAACCTTCACAAAGGAGGCAAGATTTACTCCCTGAACGGCAAGGGAGAGGTGGTGGAAGCCCCGGACCACACCTGGGTGGGACATCTGGAGGGCTTCAACATCAATCACAACGTGGCCCCCGCCACCCTGGCTCTTGGAGCTAACGGCTGTGGCGACTGCCACTCCACCCAGGCCCATATGTTCACCGGGCAGATTGTCACGGACATGTTCGGACCCGACGGCAGGCCTGCTTATATGAGCTCCGGACGCCTGTTCGGCTGTAAGCCCTGGGCCTTTTACCTAAATCAGTTCCACCAGACCTATCTCAGTCCTTATGTCAGTATCTTCCTGTTGCTCTTGGTCTTTGGCCTGGTGCTCCATTACACCGGCCAGGGCCCCAAGGGCGCGGATTTCACCCACGAACCGGCGGAGATCCTGCGCTTCAACCTGGCGGAGCGCTGGACCCATCTCATCAGGATGATCAGCTTCATCCTTTTGGCCCTTACCGGCTATATATTCTTTTACAACAACGTCACCCTGTTGCGGATGCTCTTCGATACGCCCCAGGGTGCGGTGACTTTTCATTGGGTGACCGGGCTCATCTTCCTTTTGGCCTCCGGCGTGGCCGTGGCCCTTTGGGCCAAGGATGCCCGCTTCACGGATTATGACAAGGAGTGGCTGAAGAAGGGCGGCGGGTACTTTGGGGGCAAGGAGGTGGAGGTCCCGGCGGGCCGCCTTAATGCCGGGCAGAAGATCTTTTTGTGGCTGACCGCGGGGTTGAGCCTCATAATGGGCCTGACCGGCGTGCTGCTCATCTTCAAAAACAATCTCCCCCTTACCCTGAACTGTGTGCTCTCCACCATCCACGGCCTTTTTGCCGTGATTTTCGTGGCCGCGGTCCTGGCCCATGCTTATCTGGGCACCATCGCCAACCCCGGTACCTGGCGGGCCCTGGTGGACGGCAAGGTGAGCCGCAGTTGGGCTAAAAAGCATCATTCGGAATGGTATAAGGAAATCCTTGAGAGGGAAAAGCAAGAGAAGGCCGCGGCTCAGCCCGCCTCGCCTGATAACAGCTGAGAACCCTGGAATCCGGAGGCCCGGCTCGCCCCGGATCCGGAACTTCCGTCATTTTGGTTTTCACGGAGGACTGGAAATATGGCCGAGAAATTCCTGTTCATCATGTCCAAGGGTTTTGAAAAGGCGGGGGGCGCTACCCGGGCCATGCAATTCGCCGCCTTGGCTGCCGAGCAAAACAAACATGTGGAGATTTTCCTCATCGACGACGCCATCCACTGGGCCCAGCTAGGCATGGCCGAAGGCATCCGCTCCGCCACCGGGGAGCATATGAAGGAGCTTCTGGACAAGCTCATCGCCAAGAAAACCCCCATCCATGTATGCAAGGCCTGCGCCGACAAGCGCCTCGTCTCTCAGGACGAACTGATCCCAGGTGCCGTAATTTCCGGCGCCAATGTCTTGGTTTCCATGATGGTCAATCCTGAGTACAAGGTTTTTACCTTTTAGCTAACCCCACTGGGCGGAGGGCTTCCTCCCTCCGCCCCCCTCCTCCCCTCTTTGGGAGCTTGCCTCCCCACCGGAAAAAGCATTGACCCGAAAGAACTTATTTGTTAGCTTAATTAAACGAAGGGACTTCCCCGTGAGGTCAGGTTATGTCCAGAATCGCCTCTTATTTCACCAAGGCCGATCGCAAAAAGCTGTTTTTTGATTATCTCAAACTGATCGGCATCCTGGAAATCGTCATTTTCATCGTCGTGGCCCTGTGGTCCACCGACGACAAATATCACCGGGTTTACACCCCCTTCCCCTGGAAAGAGTATCTTTTTGTGGCCTTTGCCTTTCCCATCATGCTTACTTTTCTTTTGGGGGTGATTGTCACCGGGTTCAATTATTTTCTGGGTCAGGACATTTCCGCCACTTCAGAGGGGAGCCATGGGGAAAGCGAAGACTTCCCCTTGGTGGGCCAACTCAAACGACTGCCCCTTTTGGCCCTCCTCTTTCTGACCCTGGTCACCCTCCTGGGTCTATATTATATGAGAGACATCATGACCTGGCTCTCCACCCTGACCGCCAGCACCTTCACCTTCCTGAGCTATGTGCTGGCCGGCGCCGGGGTGGTGGTGACCATCTATCTGGTGTTTTTCCTGTTTTTCAAGTACCGCCTCAACCAACGGCAGATGAAATACCAGTATTACACCCAGATCTCCGAGCGTCACGGCCTTATAATCCTGGATGACCGCACCGTGCTCCACAAAAACGGCCGTCTTTTGGTCCAGGGCCGGCGCTGGGGGCGGCCCAAGCCGGTGAAGGATGCGGTGCTCCCGCCCCAGGAGGTCTCTGCCACGGTCACCTCTCCGGAACCGGAGCTTTTGCCTCCCCAGGACCCTGATGCCCCCCGGTTTCCGGTGCCCAAGCCCTGATGTCCCCGGCCTCCGTTAAGGTGGCGCTACTTGCTGCACTTCTTAGAGAGGTGCAGCCTTTTTTGCGCCGGGTCAGGGCCCGGCCTCTAAACTTAAAAGAGCTCTCTGCCTGGGAATTTCACCTGCCTGGGGGTTCGGGGTTGGCGGCCCTCACCGGCATGGGAGAACCTGCAGCTGCCCGCACCGCCACCCGGATTCTGGCCTCTTATCATCCCAGGGTACTCCTCTCCCTGGGTTTTGGGGGGGCCCTGACCCCGGAAATTGACCCCGGCGCCTTGGTCCTGGGGGATTCTTTCTGGTACTTTGCTCCGGAGAGGGGAAAACTGGAGAAGCTCCTTGCACCCGGGCCGCCGAAACCCCTTACTTCCATGCTCCGGGCCCTTAAGGACGCCAGGCTTCCAGCTTTTGCCGGAAGCCTGGTGACCACGCCCTGGATTCTGGAGAAAAGGAGCCTCCCCTCCGCTCTGAAGCGTCTGTCCCACCCGGTGTTGGACTTGGAGACTGCGGCGGTGGCCGCCGCCGCCTACTCAGCCGACCTCCCGTTTCTGGCCCTAAGGGCTGTAACCGACGCCGCCGAAAATGAAATCCCCGATTTCCTGAGGCAGGCCGCCAGAAAATCCCGGGATCCCCGCTGGCAAACCGCCTTGGCCTGGGTCAGAGAGAACCCCCGGCGGCTTATGATCCTGGTTCATTTCTGGCAACAGAGCCGCCGGGCCGCCCGAAACCTGGCCCAAGCCCTGGAAATTATATTGCCGCTGCTTATGTAGGTCTTTTATCCAGCCCCTTTACCATTCCCTGCCCCACCTTCACCACCAGCCAGGTCAGAAAAGGGAGGTACATGAAGACTCCTGCCAGAAACAGGGTGACTTCCCCGATCCACAAAGTCATGGTCAAATTGAAGGCCAGGATGCCCAGGTAAAGGCCAGGGCCCAGGAAGGCCCGACCGGGGAAGTCCCGGCGGCCCCAGTCCCAAAAGCCCCCTTCGGGCAGGTGCCGGATCAGAATCTGCAACAGCCGGATCAGCACCAGGGCAACCAGGAGCCAGCCCCCGAAGTTGGCCAAAGGCACCCCGAAATAGAAGCCCACCTCCGGATAGCCGTAAATCTGCCCCAGAAACCAGCGGTAGCCCCTTAGGGTCAGGGGGTCGATGACCACATCCAGAGTCATCATGAGCACCGCCCCCAGCAGGGTCACCCCCCAGGACTGGCGAAGCCCGGGAGGCTCCTTTAGATAAAACCGCCACCCCTTCCAGTGCCCTTCTCCCAGGGCCAGCAGGGCCAGGCTGTAGCTGGCGTAGGCTAAAAACACATAGGACAGGGAGTCCATGAAGGGCACTCCGGCCACCCAGAGCTCCTGCTCCAAGGTGGCGGGAATGTAAATATAGACCCCGAAGGGGAAGCCCATGTTGATGGAGGAAAACTCCGAAATCCAGGCCACCGCATAGCCCGCCGTAAGGAATGCCAGAGTCCGGCCGGCCCCCAGGTGCAGCACCCCGATAAGGAGATAGGCCCCCAGAAACTCGAATACATAGGGCCTGAGGCAAACGGTCCCCCAAAGGAGCCCGAGCAGCCGCATTATGGTCAGATCCCTTTCCTGGCCCGGTCTGATTTATGCTTTCAACCCTGCCGACGGTCACCTCATTGCAAGTGGCGGCAAAAAAGATAAAATAGTTTAATATTTAAACCGAAAACCGCAAGCTGCAAACCAAACCCTCCCCATGAAAGTTGTTCTGGCCAAAACCGCGGGGTTCTGCATGGGCGTGAAAAGGGCCCTGGAGCTGGTCCTCAAGGCCATCCGGGAAAACCATACCCGCATTTACACTTACGGCCCCCTGATCCACAACCCCCAGGTGCTGGAGCTCCTCAAGGAGCGGGGCATCAAGGTCCTTAAAGAGGGGGAGGCCCCCCCTGCCGGACTGGTGGTCATCCGGGCCCACGGCATCCCCCCCCGGGAACGCCAGGAGCTGGAGAAGGCCGGGGCCCGCATCATCGACGCCACCTGCCCCCGGGTGGCCCGGGTCCAGGCCATCATCCGGCGTTGGGCCCGGGAGGGCTATGCCACCGTCATCGTGGGGGACGCCGACCACCCGGAGGTGCGGGGGCTCCTGGGCCACGCCCAGGGCCTGGGCCTGGTGGTGAACTCCCCTCAGGAAGTGGCGGCCCTGCCGGAGCTGAAAAAGGTCATCGTGGTGGCCCAGACCACCCAGAACGAGGGCCATTTCAAGGACCTGGTGGCCCAGATCCGGGCCCGCTTTCCCCAAGCCAAGGTGTTCCACACCATCTGCGACGCCACCGCCAGCCGCCAGGGGGAGATCCAGGAGCTGGCCCGCCAGGTGGAGGCCCTGGTGGTGGTGGGCGGCCGAAACAGCGGCAACACTCAGCGCCTGGTGGAGATGTCCCGGGCCACCGGGGTGCCCACCTTCCATGTGGAGACCGAGGCCGAACTGGATCTGGCCGCCATGAGCCGCTACCGGGTGGTGGGAGTCACCGCCGGCGCCTCCACCCCTCACTGGCTCATCGCCAATGTGGTGACCACCCTGAAGCACGCCTGGATTTTCCGGCCCGGGTCCCTCACCAGCTATCTTTACCGCGTCTGGCGCTTCTTCCTCAAGTCCAACCTGTATGTGGCCCTGGGGGCCGGCTGCCTGAGTTATACCTCCTCTTTGCTGCAGCAGGTGGAACCCCTGTGGGAGTACTTCTTTGTGGCCTTCTTTTATGTGTACGCCATGCACCTCCTCAATCACTTCACCGATGCCGCGAGCAAGCTCAACGACCCGGTGCAGACCATGTTCTACGGCCGTCACCGGGGGTTTCTGTTGGTGAGCGGCGCCCTCTCCGCCCTTTTCTCTTTGGCCCTGGGGCTGTATCTGGCCTGGGAGGCCTTCGCCTTCATCCTGCTTATGAGCCTGCTGGGCCTGTTTTACAACCTGAAGCTCTTCCCCGGGCGCCTCAAGACCGCCACCCGCATCGCCCGCTTAAAGGAGATCCCCGGCTCCAAGACGGTGTTCACCGCGGTGGCCTGGGGGGTGCTGGCGGCCCTCATCCCGGTGGTGTGCTCCGAGGAGCGGGTGTCGGGGGCCACCTGGGTGGCCTTCTTTCTGGTGGCGGGCCTGATTTTCATCCGCACCGGCCTTTTTGAGATCCTGGCCATCGAAGGGGACCGGGTGGTGGGCAAAGAAACCCTGGCCATTGCCCTGGGCCGCCGCCGCACTCTGAATCTCCTCTCCGGGGGGGCCGCGGCCCTGGCGGTGATGCTGGTCCTCACCGCCTGGGCCGGCATCATCCCCCCTTTGGGCTATGTCCTGGCCCTCTGCGCCCTCTACGCCCTGGGTTACCTCACCCTCTACCGCCTGGGCCTCATGGAGTCGGGCCTCCTCCTGGAGTCCCTGGTGGAGGGGAACATGATCCTGGCCGGGCTCCTGTCCTTTATCCTGGACCCCCACTACGGCCCTTTCCGGGGGTTTTGACTTTTCGGGGGTGATTCCCGGGGTTGAGGTTCGGTTATCTGGGATCCCAGGGTAAGGGGGCCCTAAAGTTCTTTGGCCGGGGGGCCGAAATAGGGGGAAACGCCAGACCCTGCCCCGGGGCAAATTTCCGGAAATTTTTTTTAAAATTTTTATTGACAAACTTTTCCGCGGATTTTAATATGGCCCTGGGTTAACCGAGAAGGGGAAAGGAGGTGGCGCAAACCTAAAAATTACCATAAGTTACCAGGACTTAAGAAAGGGGAAATGGTAACCACTCTTCAGCTTAAGGGGGGATTGCAATGAAAAGACTTGTCTTTGTGGCACTTTTGGTGGCCCTGGTGGCTCTCCCCGCGGCCGCGGCGGAGTTCACCCTGGGCGGCTACATCAAACTGGACGCCTGGTGGGACAGCACCCAGGTGAGCAAAAACCTGCTGGGCGTGGTGGTGCGCCATAACGATTACCAGGCATTTGGAGGCACCTCCAATCGCAACCACCACGGCCGGTTCCAGGCCACGGCCCAGTCATCCCGCTTCAACTTCACCATCAAGGGCCCGGAGCTCTGGGGGGCCAAGACCAGCGGCTTCATCGAGGTGGACTTCGACCAGCAATTGGATACGCGGCAGACCTCTTCCCATTCCTACGTCCCGCGGCTCCGGCACGCCTTCTTCCGCCTGGACTGGCCCGAGACCCAGCTCCTCATGGGCCAGTACTGGGGCATGTTCTGCAACTATTATCCTGAGCTCATCCAGGACGGGCCCTTCCAGGGTCACGGCCAGTCCACCCAGCGCCTGGCCCAGGTGCGCCTGACCCAGAAGTTTTTGGGCATGTTCACCCTAGCTGGTTTGGTGGGTACTCCTTATGACCCGGACTCGACCGACAACATCGGGGGCACCATGAGTCCTACCGGGACCGTCGCCCTCTGGGGTCAGCGCTCCGCCACCCCCCAGTTCCAGATCTCCCTGGACTTTGAGAAGGATTTTTACGGCAAGGCCGCCTTTTACGGCCGGCCCAAGGGCTTCAACATCAATGTGGCCGCGGGCTGGCAGCGCACCCAGTACCTGAAGGGGAGAGCTGCAGCTTCGGCATACACATTTGGAAATAATAATTATGTTGGGGCATTTAATATCATTCAACGTGACGACCAGTACCTGGATCCCTGGGTGGTGCAGGTCACGGCCTTCATCCCGGTCATCCCCACCCGCACCCCCAATCTGGCGGGCACGGCCTCCCTCACGGCCCAGTTCTATGTGGGCGCCGGCCTGAGCGCCTTCGGCATGGCCCGGGACCAGGACAACTCCTACTTTGTCTATCGGGGTAACCATTTCTGGACAGATCCCACGAATGGGAACCTCTTTTTCGGCCCTGTTTATGAGCGCGTCCTGCACAAGGCCTACGGCGGCTACATCCAGGCCCAGTACTACTTCAACAACCAGTGGTACCTGACCTACGCCTACGGCTTCCAGAAGCTCTTTGATGTGAACAACGCCACCTGCGTCGGGGCTCCGGGGGGCTATTTCTACGCCACCATGCAGGACCAGGCCCTCATGACCCAGGAGCACGCCATCGCCCTGTATTACCGGCCCATCACCGCCCTGAAGTTCGGGCTGCAGTACAGCTACATGCGCACGGATTACCTGCAGATCACCACGGTGGGGAGCCGCACCACCAGGATGGGGGACAACCACCGGGTGGAGTTCGCCGGCTGGTTCTACTTCTAAGCTGAAAAGCGGTTGACACCGCCAAGGCCCACGGGATAATATCCCTGTGGGCCTTTTTTGTTTGGGTTTTCGCTAAAGGAACCAAGAGAGGGAAAACCGCAAACCAAAACCACCTTTACTTGTGGAGAAGACATGAGGCAGCGTCATCGTGGCAACACCCTGCGCCTGGGGGTTATCCTGGGCCTCCTGGCCACCCTGCTGTTTTGCGGCTGCGGCGCCTGGAAATCCATCAAACAGTGGGCCGGCTACGGCGTAGCCGACGATGTGGACGAACCCAAGGTGCCGCCGGAGGCCGTCCAGGAGGAGGTGGTCATTGACGGCAAGACCTGGGTGCGCAGCAAAAACCCCTACTGGCTCACCTACCCGGACCAGCCGGAGTACATCTATGTGGAGAAGGGCCGGGAGTTTGTGGGCCTGCAGGGGCACCTGCTCCGCTCCTTGCGGAAGAAGCTGGGGCTGGAGGAGGGCAAGGCCAAGGGGGTCCCCGAAGACCGGGTCCAGGAGCTGGTGCGCAAGGAGGTGGAGCGCTTGCTCCGGGAGCAGGGTATCGGCGCCCTGTATGCCCGGGAGAAGGGCGCGCCGGTGGTGGGGCGCTATGTGGCCGTGCTTCCCAATCCTGAGGGGCCGCCGGGCCTGCAGGCGGCCAACCGCACCCTGGCGGCGGCGGTGGCGGACCAGCTTTCCCGCCAGAAAGACATCAAGGTGGCGGGGCCGGAGAAGGTGAAAGGGAGCCTGACTGCGGCCAAAATCACCGGCAGCCTGAAGCACTCCCAAAACCTTAAGGACCTGGGGGACGCCCTGGGGGTGCAGGCCGTGGTCTTGACCGATGTGGTCCCCCCCGCCAAGGGGGCGCCGGGCTTTTTGGTGCTGGAGGTGTTTGACACCTTCCTGGGCACCAAGGCGGACGGCATCGCCGCGCCGGTGGAGGGGAGCCCCACCAGCGAGGCCATCCAGCGCTTCGCCCGGGACAACGCCCTCAGGGCCGCGGTGGCCCTTTTGAATGTGGACTGGTTCGGCCGGGTGGAGTTTGTCAAGGAGGGGAAGGTTTACCTGAGCCTGGGGCAGAATGCCGGGTTGAAGGTGGGGGACCGCCTGAAGGTGGTGACCCCGGGCCAGGAGGTCATCAACCCCGAGACCCGGGCCTCATTGGGCTTCACCGCGGACCAGCCCAAGGGGGAGCTCAAGGTGGTGGAGCTTCTGGGGCAGACCGGGGCGGTGGCCCAGGTGGTGAGCGGCGGGCCCTTCAAGGCCAACGACAAGGTGAAAGCGGCCAGATAACCGCAAACCCTACAGGGCAATCCGCTCCATACCCCCCATGTAGGGCCGGAGTTTTTCCGGGATAAGGACGCTGCCGTCCTCCTGCTGGTAGTTTTCCAGGATGGCCACCATGGTGCGGCCCACGGCCAGGCCGGAGCCGTTTAGGGTGTGGACCAGCTCCGTGCCCTTGGCGCCCCGGCGGCGGAAGCGGATTTCCGCCCGGCGGGCCTGGTAGTCGGTGAAGTTGCTGCAGGAGGAGATCTCCCGATAGACCCCCTGGCCCGGGAGCCAGACCTCCAGGTCATAGGTCTTGGCCGCGGCGAACCCCAGATCCCCGGTGCAGAGCACCACCACCCGGTAGTGCAAGCCAAGCTCCCGCAAGACTTCTTCCGCGTCCCGCCTGAGTTTTTCCAGCTCCTCAAAGGAGGTTTCGGGGGTGGTGAATTTCACCAGCTCCACCTTGTCGAACTGGTGCTGACGGATCAGCCCCCGGACATCCTTGCCGTAGGAGCCGGCCTCGGAGCGGAAGCAGGGGGTGTAGGCGGTGTATTTGAGGGGGAGGTCCTCCTCCCGGAGGATTTCCTCCCGATGGATGTTGGTGACCGGGACCTCGGCGGTGGGCACCAGGAAATAGTCCCAGCCCTCCAGCTTGAAGAGGTCGGCCTCGAACTTGGGGAGCTGGCCGGTGCCGGTCATGGCGGCGCGGTTGGTGATGAAGGGGGGCCAGACCTCCAGGTAGCCGTGTTTTTGGGTGTGGAGGTCCAGCATGAAGTTGATGAGGGCCCGCTCCATCAGGGAGCCGGGGCCCCGGAGGAGGGCGAAGCGGGCCCCGGCGATTTTGGCGGCCCGCTCAAAGTCCAGTATGCCCAACCTTTCCCCCACCTCCCAATGAGGCCGGGGCTCGAAGTTGAAATTGGGGGGCTTTCCCCAGAGAGCCACCACCGGGTTGTCCTCGGCGGAGGCCCCCACCGGCACGCTGGCATCCGGCATATTGGGAAGGTTGAGGAGGAAATCCCGCACCCAGGGCTCGTGTTTCTCGATTTCCCCTTCCAGGGCCTTGAGTTTCAGGTTGAGGTCCCGCACCTCTTCTATTAAAGGTTGGGCCTCCTGATGGAGGCCGGCCTTTTTTTTCCGGCCCACCTCCTCAGAGAGGAGGTTCCGCCGGTGGCGCAACTCGTCCATCTCCTGGAGCAGTTGGCGGCGGGCCGCCTCTTTCTGGAGAAATTCCTCCAAAGAAATCGTTAGACCGCGATTTTGCAGAGCCTGCCGGACTTTTTCGGGGTGGTCCCGGACAAATCGTAGATCAAGCATGCTTACCTCGGATTTCGCCGGATCATGGGTCTTTTAGACGGTTTTCCTTAAAACCCTCCCGGATTTCCTCCAAAAGACGGACCAGGCCGTCGGCGTTCTGGCGCTGGATAAAGTAAAGGATGTCCGCCACCGCGTCCTCCAGGGCCCTGAGGGCCGGGCGGTTGGCGGGGTTGGCCAACTGAATGCAGGCATATAGCTGGGCATCCTGACTGAGGAGCCGCTTGGTGAGCTGGTGCAGGGTGGCGAAGGTGGGGGTGGCAAAATCCTTCAGGTCCTGGGGGGAAACCCCCAACTGGCGGATGGCCCGTCCCAGGGCGATGAGCACAAAATGGGCCAGGCCCTGGACCACGGACATGAGGCGGTCGTGCTCCGTGGCGGAGGTGACCCGCACCTGGGCCCCGGCCTGCTCCAGGAGGTTTTTGATCCAGTTGAGCCAGCGCTCCCCCCGGCCGGGACAGAGGACCACAGTGCGGCCGGCGATGCTTTCTTCCCCGGGGCCGAACAGGGGGTGGGTGCCCACCACCTCCCCGGGAAAGGCCTTGAGCATGGCATCCAGGGGACGCTGCTTGACGGAGGTGATATCCATGAGGGCCGCATGAGGCTTCAGATGGGGGGCCACTTCCTGGGCCACCTTGACCACGGCGTGGATGGGCACCGAGAGCACCACCACGTCGGCTTGGGAGGCCACCTCCTGGGGCTTTGCCGGCGTGTCCAGGTCAGCCACTAAAACGGGGTGTCCCAGACCTTCAAAAAACCGCCGGAACCACTGGCCCATCTGCCCCGACCCCCCGATGATGGCGATTTTTGCAGGGGAGGTTGGGAAAAAGGGAGGGGCCGCCTTTTCCCCCTGTCCCCAATCCCCTGAACCCGTACGCCCCCTATCCCGGCTCATGCGATAGCCCTCTGACGCAGAAGGAAGTCGGCCAGGGTGAGGCGCACCATGGCTTCAATGACCGGGACGATGCGGGGGATGGCACTTACATCGTGGCGGCCTTTGATCTTTAGCTTCCGGGGTCGCCCCTCCAGGTCAACGGTGTCCTGCTCCCGGAAAATGGAGGGGATGGGCTTCACCGCCACCCGGAGGATGATCTCGTCGCCGTTGCTGATGCCGGCCAGAATGCCGCCGGCATGGTTGCTGGCAAAGCCTGTGGGCAGGATGGGATCGTTGTGTTCGGAGCCCAGCATGCGGGCGGCGGCGAAACCGGCACCGATTTCCACTCCCTTGACGGCGCCCACGGACATGACGGCCTGGGCCAAAGCGGCGTCCAGTTTGTCGAAGACCGGCTCCCCCAAGCCGGGAGGACAGCCCCGGGCCCTAACCTCCACGATGCCCCCCAGGGAATCCCCTTGAGCCTGCACTTCCTTAACCCGGTGGGCCATGGCCGGGACCGCCTCCGGGTCCGGACAGGCAAAGGGGTTGTTCCAGATGGTTGCTTCCTCCACTTTTTTGACCCGCACTCCGCCGAACTCGATAGTATAGGCCAAAACCTTGATGTTGGCGGTGTCCAGCACCTTTTGGGCCACCACTCCGGCAGCCACCCGGGCAGCGGTTTCCCGGGCCGCGGCCCGGCCGCCCCCCCGGTGGTCCCGGATGCCATACTTGGCCTGGTAGGTGAAATCCCCGTGGCCTGGGCGGAAAATCTCCTTCAGCTCCTCATAATCCTGACTGCGCACCTCCTTATTGTAAATGATCAGGGAAATGGGGGTGCCGGTGGTGAGTCCCTCAAAGACCCCGGAGAGAATCTCCACCCGGTCAGGTTCCTGGCGGCGGGTGGCATGAGACTGCACCCCGGGGCGGCGCCGGGACATGGCCTCGTCGAAATCGGAAGGGGCCAGGGGCAGACGGGGGGGACACCCGTCAATGACCGCGCCCAGGGCCGGGCCATGGGATTCCCCCCAGGTGGTGACCCGGAAGATTTGTCCGAAGGTGTTACCCGCCATGTTATTTACCTCCAGGGGTTTGGGGAACCTCACCCTGAAGCATTTCCAGGATGGATTCCACCACCTGGCTTACGCTCATGCCGGTGGTGTCCACCACCAAATGGGCGGCGGCCCGGTACCGGGGCTCCCGTTCCGCCAGGACCTGCGCCATTTCGGCCGCGGGGTCGGCGCCAGTGAGGCTGGGGCGGAAGGCCTGACTCTCCGGATCCTGTTTAAGCCGACTGATAAGAACCTCAGGGGCGGCAGTGAGCCAAATCACCACACCGTATTCCCGGAGAAGGGCGACATTATCCGGATCCAAAACCGCGCCCCCGCCGGGGGCCAGCACTTGTCCAGGGCGCCGGGTGTAGCGGGCCACCAGCTCCTTTTCCCGGCGGCGGAAGCCCGGCCAGCCTTCCTCCGCCACAATTTCGGCAATGGATCGGCCGGCCTCCGCCACCAGCACCTGATCCAGGTCCACAAAGGGACGGTCAAGGAGGCGGGCCAGGGCCTGACCCACCACAGTCTTGCCGCTGGCCCGAGCCCCGATGAGCACCAGATTCCTCTCCCTGGGGACCTTAACCCTATGTTCCATAATCCATAAATAAATCCTGCCCAGCCGGACTTTCTGACAGCCGCGCAAAAAATGCGGAAAAAGTGAAGAATGGCAATCGGTTGGGCTTAAGTTTACCGGAATTGGCGGGAAGTGGAAAGGGGGACAGGGGCGTTCCTCACCATTTCCCCAAAAGAATGAGACCGCCGATAACCAGGAAGACCAGACCGGCCGCCTTTTTCAGATAGTATTCCGGCAGATATTGGGCCAGCACTCCGCCCACCACCACGCCCAGCAGGGTGGCCAGGCAGAGAGCGAAGCAGGCTCCGGCCAAAACCGCCAGGGGAGCACCTTTGTCCGCGGTCAGAGTAAGGGCGGCAAGTTGGGTTTTATCTCCCATTTCCGCCAAAAACACCGTAGCAAAGGTTACCCAAAACACCTGCCAGTCCATCTTCCCCTCGCCTTCTCAACGGTCTAAGAGACATTTTTGGTGATCTAAACCTATAACCCAAACAGAATCCTTATCCGGCCTTTCCGCCTCATGGCGTAGAGGCTTTCCGGTTTTTCCGGGTGAGAGCGGCTTGACGCCGGTGGCCGGTCGGCACCCGGACCGGCAGGGAGATCACAGTACCTTCCCGGGCCGCGTCAATGGGAAGAATACTGCCGGAGGCCCCCGCCAGTTTCTGGGCCCGTTTCACGATCTGCCGCACCTCGTGGTCGCTTCGACCCGGATCGTGGTGGGTGAACAAGAGGTGTTTTACTTCGGCTTCCAGAGCCAGGCGGACCACCTCCTCATAGGTGGAATGCCCCCAACCCCGGTGCATTGATATTTCCTCTGGCAGGTACTGGGCATCATGAACCAGAAGGTCGGCATGGCGGCAAAATCTCACGAATTCCGGAAAGCGGTGCCCCCCTTCCAGCCCCAGTTCATTGTCGGTAAAAAACACCAGGGTATGGCCCTCCTCCCGGAAGCGATAGCCCAGACAGCCCTGGGGATGGTTCAAAGGGAGGGCCTCTATGATCACATCATCCAGGATGAGAGGGGTACGGGCAATTTTATTGAGAAAGGTCACATGGCTTTTCAACTGCTCAAAGCCCACTGGAAAGAAGCCGTCCCCCATGTGGTCGTCGAATATCCGTCTCAAGGCAGGCATGGCCAAAGGCCAGCCGTCCACTTGAATTTCCGAATCCTCCCGATAAATAGGGGCAAAGAAGGGAAGGCCCATAAGGTGGTCCCAATGATTGTGGGTCAGAAGGAGATGGAGGCGGACGGTGGCCACTCTGGTCTGCAAATATTCCCCCAACAGGCGGATGCCGGTCCCGGCGTCAATCACCAAGCGGCGGCCCGAATTCAGGATAACCTCCACACAGGTGGTGTTGCCTCCGAATTCCAGGGTGTCTGGTCCGGGCGCCGGGATGGAGCCCCGGCAACCCCAAAAGCAAATTTTCATAGGATCTTCTTCCCAGAGCGATGGCACCCCAAAAGGCACCGGGATGGCTGGAGCAGACCCGGACAGATCCCGCCAACCACTAGCAATCCGCCTCCCACGGCCGGGGGAGCTGGTTTTTCTCCAGCCAGGCGTCTGCCAAGCCAAAGCAGCCGGTGAGCATCATGTCCCCCAAAGGGGCGGCAAACACACCGGGCCAATCCCGGGCCAACTTCCGCTGGGGACCGGTAATCACCGTAAAGCGGAAAGGTGTCAGCCGGTGATAGTCCGGGTGGATGGCGCAACCATGTCCCTGATCGGCAAAGACCTCCTCATGCTTGAGCCTCCCTTTTTGGAAGCGGTCCAAGTGATCAGCCAGCTTGGCGGGGGTCAACAGTCCGGTGTGGTGCTCATAGATGCCGAAAAGGCGGTCTCCTTTAACCAGAGCCGCAAAGGTGTGGGCATTGCCCACATTGACCACAGTGAGGCCGGCCTCCCGGTGCTTTGCGGCCTCCGGGTCAAGGAGCGCCCCCCGCATGCCGGCGCTACAGGTATCCATGATAAGGGCCCCGGGCAGGGCCTCGGCCACTGCCCGCATTCGGGTGAAACAGGCTGGGGGCTCAAAGTAGGCCAAATCCCCCAGTTTGCCCCCCTGCTCCAGCACTTCCTGCCATTTTCGAAAGCGAAATTCCCGGTTGCTGGCGTCGGGACTGAAGCCGTGGTCCTGAACAGCCACCGCAAAATGGCGGGGGAAAGGCACCTCACAGGCCGCCAGCAAGTGGCGGAGGGCCTCCAGGTCCACATCGCCCAGAACCAGGGAGTCGGCTCCCGGCGGCGGCACATCTGTTATTACTACCCCCCATTGTCGGATTCTGTCAAGATTATCGTTAAGAGTAAGGGCTGCCTGAGGGTGAGCGTATATGGGCAAGCCCTGATTCAGGTGCTGGCGCACCGCTCCGGTTAAGGCTCCGCCTCCCATAAGCCGGCCTGTGAGGAAGGCCGGCTTTCTGGAGGCGGTGAGCCGCCGAAGACGGCGGGCTACAACCACCGTGGGGGCTGGCAGTACCAGCTTCACGGCGTTTTCCACCCGCTGGCCGGGTTCCCATAAAAACAGGTCCTGGGTGCCCCCCCCCACATCCACCGCCAACAGGGGACCTCTAAACATCTTCGGCCTCCCCTTGGACCGCGGTCTCCAACACCAGACGCTGGGCCACCTCCCGGGCTCGCCGGAAGGCGTTCATACCGGGGGCCGGCTTCCGGGTCGGGGACGATAGCTCATCGGACACCACCAACAACCCGGCTACGGCAATTCGCCGGAAACGGGCCACGGCAAACAGGGCCGCGAGCTCCATCTCCAGGGCCAGAAACCCGCGTTCCCGGCAAGTTCTCACTAATTCTGGGGTTTCCCGGTAATAGGCGTCCGTTGACCAAACCGGACCCTGGTGCCAGGGAGTGGCAATTCCCCTTAGCCTGGCGGCCAGAAGCTCATGGAGACCCGAATGGGGTGCCACCAAACTCCGGCTTTTGAGATAATGGGGAGAGGTTCCATCCCCCGGATAGGCCCCGGTGGGCAAAACCAGATGGCCCAAGCGTACCTGAGGGGCCAGGGAGCCACACCAGCCCAAAACCAAAACCCTGCGGGCCCCCAGAATGATAAGCTTTTCCAGGACCATGGCGGCGTAGGGCGCCCCCAGGGCCGGTGCGATCAAAGTCAGGGGGGTGTCACCCCAAATTACCGGCCGGCATGGACACCCCCAGATCCGGCGTGGTTTTCCCTTAAAGTCGGCCAGGCGGCAAAAATCCCGGTAGTCCAACAGAGAAAAGGTCTGGATGACCGTGGGGCTGACCGACTCCTCCCCCGGCTCCCGAACCGGGTGGATAAGGGCTTCCTGGTACCCTGAAATCTCCCCTTTAACCTCAGTAGGTTGACCTTGCCTCAAACCGAAGGGTTTAGGGGAAGATGAGCCCACCATTTTCCCCAGATCCGGATCCTTCACCATCATGCCGAGGTCCTTGAAGCCCGGAATTTCCAGACAAGATAAGCCAGACCGGCAAGAAGGACCGCTAAAACCAGGTAGTCCAGGGTGTGGGTGTATTGCTGGATGAGGCGCCAGTTCTCCTTGAGGCGTACCCCCAGATAAGTGAGGAAGCCGTTCCACAAAGAGGCGCCGATGGCGGTATAGGTGATGAAGGGCCAAAGGGACATGCGGGCCAGGCCGGCGGGAATGGAGATAAGATGGCGCACCACCGGAATGAAGCGGGATATGAAAATGGTGACACTCCCATACCGGTAAAAGAAGTTCTTGGTCCATTCCAAATGGTGGGTATTAAGGAGCAGGTAGCGGCCGTAACGCAGCACCACCGGTTCTCCCAATACCCCCATGCCATAGGATAAAAGGGACCCCACAATGGAGCCCAGGCCGCTGGCCACCATGACCCACACCGGGTCAAAATGCCCGGTAAAAATTAGAAATCCCGCAAAGGGCATCACCAGTTCGCTGGGCACCGGAGCTATCATGCTCTCCAGAGCCATGAGAAAAAAGATGCCCACATAGCTCAAATGCTGGATGATGGCGGTGTTGTAATGGACCAGGGTTTCGGTGATGCCCATGGGTTTACGATTCTCCCAGTTCCCGCCGCCTGATGGTCTGCTCCACCCGGGCCTGCAGGTCTTTCAGCCCTGGGCTTAAGTCCACCGGAAAAGGGGGCGGGTTTTCCAAGGCCTTTAAGGGTTCAGGGAGCCGGGCGAACTGCTCTTGAAAATAATCCCGGCTCTCCTTCAGGGTCGGCAGGGTTCCGGTGAGACGGCCGTGGCGCATAACCGGTTTTAAAAGCGGCTCTCCGTCTGACAAGGTTTCCTCCCGAAGAGCGATGGTGTCCCGGAGCATCTGTCCCTTCTCGTCAACATGGCGCCAGACCTGTTTTTTGTCCACGAGGGTGACCTTGCCGGTGGAAAGTTTCATCACGGGCCGGCCGGCGTATTTCACCAGTTTGTAGGCGATATCGAAGTAGGGCTCATCCGCGGACACGCCCATTTTGGTGCCCACTGCAAAGGCGTCCACCACCCCACCCTGAGCCAGGACTTCGGCGATTTTGAACTCGTCGAACCCACCGCTGGCCAGGAGGCGCACATAGTTTAGGCCGGCTTCGTCCAGAATCTTCCGCACCTTGCGACTGAGGTCGGCGATGTCCCCCGAATCCAGGCGCACAAAGCGCAGCCGCTCCCCCCGGGCCTCCATTTCCTTCCCCACCTTGGCGGCCTTTTGGGCTCCGACCAGGTCATTGTAGGTGTCAATCAACAGGGTGGTTATTTTGGGGAAATTTTTGGCAAAGACCCGAAAGGCCTCGATTTCCTCCGGAAAACTGGTGATATAGGAATGGGCCATGGTCCCGAAAATGGGAATGCCGTAAAGCTTTCCCGCTAGCACATTGCTGGTGCCCAAAAAGCCCGTAAGGTATGAGGCCCGGGCCACCTTGAGGCCGGCGTCCGAGCCTTGGGTGCGTCTTAAGGAAAAGTCAATGACAGGCCGCCCCTTTGCCGCATAAATGGAGCGGGCCGCTTTGGTGGCGATCAGGGTCTGGAGGCTCACGGCGTTGATAATGAAAGTCTCCACCAGTTGGGCCTCGATGATGGGGGCGCTCACCTCCAGGATGGGCTCGTCCTTGAAGAAGATGCTTCCTTCAGGCAAAGCGAAGACCTCTCCGGTAAAGCGCACCCCTTTGAGAAAGTCCAGAAACCGGGAGCTGAACAGGCCGGTGGTTTCCAGATAGGCCAGGTCCTCTTCGGTAAAGCGCAGGGTTTCCAGATATTCCAGGGCTTCGCTCAAACCGGCCGCCACAAAGTAGCCGCGGTTTTTGGGGTACTTGCGGATGAAAAGGCTGAAAGTGGCCTCCTCGTTCATCCCTTGGTCAAAGTAACAGGCGGCCATGGTTAGCTGATAGAGGTCCGTCAACAGGGCCAGACGTTCACCTAAAGGCGCTTGCTTCATGGAAATCCTCGCACCTGGAAGGCGCTTGCCGGCGATAACCGCGCAGCCCGATCAAGCCTCCTTGAAAACTAATTATTACCTGTATCCGGGGGAAATTTCCACAGAAGAATCCATCTTTCAGCCCCGGGAAAAGACATCCCCGGAAAGCTCTAGCCTTTCCCCGGCCTTAAGGCGGTAATAGCCCAAGGCCGCCACCATGGCGGCGTTATCAGTGCAGAGGCTTAAGGGCGGCAGAAAAAGTTCCACCCTTTCCCTCTCGGCTCGTTCCTTCAAGGCCTCACGCAAACGGCCGTTGGCCGCCACTCCGCCACACACCGCCAGATGGCGGCAGCCGGTAAGGCTAAGGGCCTCAAAGGCCCGGTTGACCAAGGAGTCCACCACCGCCTCCTGGAAGCTGGCCGCCAGATGGGCCCGGGAGGCAGCCTCGCTGAGGATTTCCGGGTGTCTCTTAAGAAGATAGGCCACCGCGGTTTTGAGACCGCTGAAACTGAAGGTGAGCGGCTCTGCCGGGATCCGGGGCCGAGGGAGGTCAAAGGCCTTGGGGTTACCCGTTCGGGCCAGGGCCTCAATCACCACCCCCCCAGGATAGCCCAGGCCCATAAGCTTGGCCACCTTGTCAAAGGCCTCCCCGGCGGCGTCATCCCGGGTGCGGGAAAGGAGCTTCATGGAAAGCAGACTTTCCACCAGGTACAAATTGGTGTGGCCTCCGGAGACTACCAGGCCCACAAAAGGAAAAGGGGGAGGATTGTCGGTGAGCCAGAGGGCGGCGATATGGGCCTCCAGGTGATGAACGCCGGCCAGGGGAAGCTTTAAACTGTAGGCCAGGGCCTTACCCAGGGCCATACCCACCACCAGGGCCCCGATGAGACCCGGCCGCTGGGTCACAGCCAGCCCTTCCAGGTCAGAAAGCCCGATTCCTGCCTGATCCAGGGCCCCTTGAATCACCGGCACCAGATTCTCGAGATGCCGCCGGGCCGCCAGTTCCGGCACCACCCCGCCATAAACCCCATGCAACTCGAACTGGGTGGCCACCACATTGGCCAAAAGGCGACGGCCGTCAGCCACCACTGCGGCCGCGGTTTCGTCACAGGAGGTCTCGATTCCCAAAATCAACATTTCTTTGGGGCAGATCCTTATTTCAAGCTGAGGCTAATTCCCTGAAACAGGAGGCCGGGGGCCCGTGCTCGCGTCAGATCTCTTGTGTCCCGAACCCACCCCCCCGCAACCTCTAAGTTCCTGGGAAAAGCCAGGCTATGGCCTCGATTTTCCCTCCCCTAGCCGAGATGGATGGGGAAGGCACAATTCCTAGGCGAACTAAGCGGTCTTTGGCCCGGCTCTTTTGGGGGTGTCGCAAAGCCCTCTTAATGTCCCGGGCCCGGCGGGCCCACCGGCGCCGGGGACCGGCGCATCAGGGGGACCAACGGCAAAAGACCCAGAAACAGAAGGGTGAGGAACCAATAATTGTCACAGAAGGCCAGCATCTGGGCCTGGCGTTGCACCTCCAGATACAGGGTGGCCAAGGGCTGCTTCACCTGCCACCAGGGCCAGTCCGGGCCCAGGCCAAAGAGCTCCCCCATACGGTGATACCAGTTCTGGAAAGTCAAATCCAGAGGGGTGAGGTGCTCCACCAGGCGGCTCTGGTGAAACTGGGCCCGCCGGGACAGAAGGGTGGTAACCGTGGCAATGCCGAAGCTGCCCCCCAGGTTGCGCATCAGGTTGAAAATGCCGGTGGCGTTCCCCATCTTCTCCTGGCTGATGCGAGACATGGTGAGGGTGGTAAGGGAGACGAAGGTGGTTCCCAAGCCGAAGCCCTGGATGAATCGGGGCAGCCAGGCGGTGCGGAAGTCAATCTGGGTGTTGTACAGGCTCATGAGATACACGGCCAGCATGTTGATCAAAAGGCCCAGGGCGATGAGCCAGCGGCCGTCAATGATTTGGGTGAGGCGCCCCACGATGGGAAGAATCATGAGGGAGCCCACGCCCCCGTAGGCCAAGGCCCAGCCCGCCAAAGTGGCGTCGTAGCCCATGACGGTCTGGAGATAAAGAGGCAGGAGCACGATGCTGCCGTAGAGCACAAACCCGAACAAAAACATGATGGTGACCCCGGCGGCGTAGTTGCGCTCCTTAAAAAGTCGGAGCTCCACCACCGGGTCCTTGGTCTTCAGTTCCCAGTAAATGAAAAGGGCCAGGCCCACCACCGCCATGACCGTGAGGCGGACGATGAAGGCGGAGGAGAACCAGTCCTCCCGTTCGCCTTTGTCCAGCACCACCTGGAGGCATCCCAGACCCACAATCAAAAAGCCCAGGCCCACGTAATCAATGCTCCCGGCCCGCTGCTCTTTGATGTATTTGGGATCAAAGATGAAAAGGGCCGTCATCACCAGGGAGAAGAGGCCCACCGGCAAATTTATGTAAAAGGCCCAGCGCCAGCTCAGGTTGTCGGTGATCCAGCCTCCTAGGAGGGGACCCACAATGGGGGCGAAGACCACGCCGATACCCCAGATGGCCATGGCCATGCCCCGCTCGTGCACCGGGAAGCTCTCCAAAAGGATGGCCTGGGACAGGGGCTGCAGGGCCCCCCCGCCAACACCCTGGAATATGCGGAACACAATAAGGCTCCCCAGGTTGGGGGAGGAGCCGCACAGCATGGAGGTGCCGGTGAACAGGGCCAAGCAGATCATGAGGAAGCGCTTGCGGCCGAACAGGGCCGCCAGCCAGCCGGTGATGGGGAGCACGATGGCATTGCTCACCAGGTAGCTGGTTAGTACCCAAGTGGCCTCGTCCACCCCGGCGGAAAGGCTCCCGGCCATGTGGGGCAGGGCCACATTCACCACCGTGGTGTCAATGATCTCCATGAAGGTGCCGGCCATCACCGCGATGGTGATGAGCCATTTGTTGACCTGCGGCGGGTTGGAGGCCGGTGACTGTGACATGCAGGCCTACTCCGGGAGAGACGTCTCAAGGGTAATGAGCTTGGGGCCTTGTTTCAGCTGGAAGCGGCCCGCCACCGTCTCCCAGATCCAGCCGGAATAGCCGTAGCCGCCCACAGGTTTGGTGACAAAGGCTCCCCGCCAGGACTCCAGACGGGTGTCGTTAAGGGCCACCGTGCCGAATTTGCCGAAGAGGTAATGGGGTACGGGGTGGCAATAGTCCTCCCCCTTGAGGGCGGCGGCGGTCTGAGCAGCCCTTTCCCCACCGAACACCGCCGCCCGGAGACCGTATTGGTGATTACGGGCCCGGGCCGTCGCCTCCGCGGCGGTGTCAAAAGGAGAGGCGAAGACCACCGGGCCGAAGCATTCCTCTTTGATCCCCAGCATTTCATCTTTGGCGTCCCGGATCAGGGTGGGATAAACCAGATTGCCCTCAATTTTCCCACCCATAAGGATCTTCCCTCCCTTTGCCACTGCATCCGCCAACTGCTCCCGGATGCGGGCCAGCGCCACTTCGCTTCCCAAGGGTGACACCTGGGTGCGTACATCATCTGGGGGGCCTACTACCAGTGTCTCCATTTTCGCTACCAGGCGAGCCAAAAATTCCTCGTAAATAGGACGTTCCACCAAAATCCGCTTGGGGGCTGTGCAGGTCTGCCCGGAATAGGCGAATTTGGCGGTCATCAAGTCCTCCAGGGCCAGGTCCAGGTCGGCGTCGGCAAAGACAATAAAGGGATCCACCCCGGGACCCTCGAAGATGAGCTTCTTTCCTGCCCGGCGGAAGGCCTCCTCATAGGGCAACAGGTGCTTGTCATAGCCAAAGAAGACCAAGCCGGCGATATCAGGATTGGTGAGACATTCCTTTAAGAACTCCCGGCCGCCGCCAAAATAAAACCCCACGGCGTCCCCCAAGAGGGGCCGGTAGATTTCCCGGGTGAGTTCCATGAGTCCCCGTCCCCGGGAGGCAAACTTTACCAGCACCCGGTTCCCCACCAGATAGGCTGAGGCGATGACGATGTTCAGCCAGGCACTGCCGTTATAGGAGAGCATGACGCCGATAAAGCCTTCGGGCCCGGCCAGGGGACGCCTGACTTTTAGTTCGGCGGCCACCTCCTTAAACATCCGGAGACGGTCTGCCGCCATCTCCACCTCAAAGTCGGTGTCTCGATAGGTGAAATTGAGCTCCCGGGCGGCCAGTTCCTGAAATTGGGGCTTATGGGCCACAAGCTCATTTGAGAGCTTAAGAATTATCTCAAGTCGCTGGTCAAATGGGGGCAGCATCAGGGCTTCCGAGACAAAAGCCGGGGACCGGTGCGTTCCCGGGTGTCAATGGTCACAATACTGGACATCCCCAGGCGCAGGGGCTTGTCCTCGGGGAAAGGAGGTTCCAGGACGATCTTCACCGGCACCCGCTGCACCACCTTCACCCAGTTGCCCGTGGCGTTCTCCGGCGGCAGCAGGGCAAAGGCGGCCCCGGTGCCAGCCATGATGGAATTCACCCGACCTTTGAATTTCACCCCCGGGTAAGCATCCACCGTAACCCAGGCCGGCTGACCGATAAAGACATTGGTGAGTTGAGTCTCTTTGTAATTGGCCTCAATCCACAGTTCCTGCCATGCCAGAGGCACCAGGGCCATCAAAGGCTGGCCGGGGTTGACCCAGTTCCCCACTTTGACATTGCGTCTGGTGACATAGCCGTCAAAGTGAGCGGTCACCTTGGTGTAGCCCAGATTCAGGAGGGCCTGCTCCAGGCGGGCCTTGGCCTCCTTGATGGCGGGCTGCTCCTCCAGGGGAATGGCGGTGGAACCGCCGATGGCGGCCAAGGCCTGCCGTTCCTCCTGCCGGGCCTGGTCCAGCTCGGCCTGGGCCACCTTGAATCGGGTATTCACCTGGTCCAGGGTCTGCCGGGGGACGGTTTTGCGCTCATAGAGATTGCGGTAACGGCTCTGATCCGTGAGGGCCTGTTTCAGATGGGCCTGAGCTTCAGCCACTTTGGCCCGGGCCTTGGACACTTTGACATACTGGCTGGCCAGCTCCTGACGCAGGCGGTTCAGGGTGGCCTCCGCCTGGGCCACCGCCACCTTGTAGTCCTGGGACTCCAGAATCACCAGGGTCTGTCCTTTTTGCACAAATTCGTTGTTGTCCACCAGCACCTGGGCTACCCGGCCCGGCACCTGGGCGGCCACCAGACCCACATGGCCTGAGACGTAAGCATCATCCGTACTCACAAAAATGCTAAGGTAATACCAATAGCCCACCCCGGCGCCGATGACGGCCAGGACCAATAACACCAGGCCGACGCGCACCAATGGTTTACGGAGCACGACGGGTATCCTCCTCAGGCAGAAGTTGGTTGATACCTCCCACCGCCCATAACAGCTGGGCTTTGGCCAACTGATGGTCATAACGGGCGTTGAAGAAATTCACCCGGGACTTGGTCAGAAGGGTCAGGGCGTCCAGGACCTCGGTGGCGGTGCCTACCTGTTCCCGGTAGCGCTCCTGATTGAGCCTGAGATTCTCCTCCCCCTGGGCTACCGCCTTCTCCGTGACCTTAAGGCGTTCCGCTGTCTCCTGGACCGCCAGATAAGCGGTCTGTACCTCCAGCCGCACCTGGTCGCTCAGGTCCTGGCGCTTCACCTTTAACTGCTCCACCCTTTCCTTGGCTTGGCGCACCTGAGCCCGGGTGTCCAGCCCGTTGAACAGGCTCCACTGCAGGCCCAGGATGGCGAACCATTGGGAATCATTGACCCAATAGCGGTTTTCCTGCCAAAAGTGCCCTGCTTGGGCGTAAAGCCGGGGGAAATGCTGGGCCTGCACCTGGGTCACCACTTTCTCTCCCTGTTCCACCCGGCTGCCTGCGGCTTTGAGGTCACTTCGCTGTTTGAGGGCCAGCTCCGCGGCCTGATCCAGTTTAACAAGGGGGGCGGCCAACTCCTTTTCCTCCACCAGGGAAATGGGGGTGGAAATGGAAAGGCCCAAGAGCTTGTTCAAGGCGGCCTTGGCGTTGGTAACATCGTTTTCGGCGGTAATCAGGCGCTGCCGGGCGTCCGCCAGGGCCACTTCGGCCTGCAGGACGTCGTTGTAGGTGGCTACTCCAAATTCATAAAGGTTGGTGGCATCCTTGAGCTGTTCCTGTAAGAGGGTTACCTCCTGCTGGGCCACGGTCACCAGCTTTTCCGCCCGAAGCACCCGGAAATACCCCTGGCACACCAGAAGGAAAATGTTGTCCCGCACCTGACAGGTGTCCAGGCGGCTTATGTTCTGGCCAAGAATGGCGGCCTGGTAGCGGGAGGAACGGGCCCAGAAATCAAAGATGGTCTGGTCCACCACCACCCTTGAGGTCCAGAAGTTCTTGTTGGTGGTGGGAAAGGAGACCCCAGGGCTCCCGGGCAGCATCACCTTTACCTGGGTGGGCTGGTCATAAAAGGTCTGGCTGACCTCGGCCCGCACCTGGGGGAGAAACCGGGATCGGGCCCGCGTCACCTCCTGGTCGGCGATAAGCTCCTCCAGCCGGCTTACCTGGAGGTTGGGATTGGCCTTCCAGGCCAAACTAAGGGCCTCTTTAAGGTTCAGGGTTCGGGGGGCTTCCTCCCCCCCCAAAGCAATAGAACCCCAGCTCCAAAGTATCAGCCAGCCAGTGAGAATCAGGCAACCGCCCCTGTAATGCATCGTTTTATCTCACTTTTGGTGGATTTGGGGGAAGAACCAGGCCGGAAAAGAGAAGCTGAAGGACCACCGGCAAGGCCATCCCCACCACCTTTCCACTGGCTTCGGTCATTTGCAGGTGCCCCACCCCTCTGATCAGGCCCTTCAACAGATAAGCCAGCAGCCGGGGATCAGCCTCGATGAACCGGCCTTCAGCCATACCCTCGGCAAACAGCCTGCTCAAAAGACCTATCATGCGTTCTTCCAGTTCCTTAAGTTTGGGAGTGAGAGAGGTCACCCTCCCAGACCGAAACCGCACCAGCTCCCGGAGATAGGCCGGAAAGAGTCCCCGATCCTGCTCCAGATGCCGTAAAAACAGCTTTACCAGCTCCCTGAGTTTTTCAGGCGCCTCCTGAGGGAGGGCCATGATGATTTCCACCTCCCGGATCAGGGCTTCCCCCACCTCGGACAGAAGGGCCTGAATCAGTTCATCCTTGCTGGGGAAATAAAGATAAAGGGTGCCCTTGGCCACCCTGGCGGCCTGGGCAATATCGTCCATGGTGAGGGCCTCCAGCCCCCGCTGGGCCAGCAGGCTTCGGGCCGCAGCCAGAATTTCCCGGGTCCGGAAGGCGGTCACCAATTCCTTTTTGGAGGTCTGGGGCTTTGTCATGACTTTCTGGTCAAAAAAATGACTCATAAGTCAATAAAGAAATCTTGGCGGGTTGTCAAGAAAAACTTGCAAACCTGTTTCTCCCATAGTCAAAATAATGGGTAAGGTAAATCTATCCTAGGACCGGAGGATTTATGGACCGGCGGGAGTTCTTGAAACGGGCCGCCGCCCTGAGCCTGGTTGCCGGGGCCGGGCGTTTGTTGGTCATGCCCGAGGAGCTTTGGGCCATGGCCCCCGAGAGCAAGCCTCAGCCCCTTATTGCCAAAGCCGAAGGGACCAAGTGGGACCAGGTCACCGGAGAGGCCATCCAGAAACTGGGGGGCATGAAAAAATTCGTCCAGCCCGGGGAAACCGTGGTGGTGAAGCCCAACATGGCCTGGGACCGCACTCCGGAGCTGGCGGCCAATGCCCACCCCGATGTGGTCCGCATGGTGGTGGAACTTTGCCTGGATGCCGGGGCCAAACAGGTGAAGGTCCTGGACCACACCTGTCACGACGCGCGCAAGGCTTACAAGAACAGCGGCATCCAGGACGCGGTGCTAAGCCTCAAGGATCCCCGGGCAGTGGTGGAGTTTGTGGACGAACGGCGCTTCGTCAAGGTCAAGACCGAAAAGGCCAAGTCCTTGAAGGAGTGGCTCTATTACAAGGACATCCTTGAGGCCGACCGCTTTATCAACATCCCGGTGGCTAAGCACCACAGCGAGTCCCGTCTCACCCTGTGCCTCAAGAACATGATGGGGGCCATCGGCGGCTGGCGGGGACGCTGCCATGTGGGCCTGCACCAGAACATCGCCGACATGAACCTGGTGTTGCGTCCCGACCTTCATGTCCTGGACTGCACCCGCATCCTTCTGCGCAATGGGCCCACCGGCGGCAATGTGGCGGATGTGGCGGTCAAGAACCTGGTGTGCGCCGGCACCGACCCGGTGGCCCTGGACGCCTTTGCCTGCACCCTCTTCGGCCTCAAACCAACGGATGTGGGTTATATCCAACGGGCCTACGCCCTGGGCCGGGGGGAGATGGATCTGGCAAAAATCAAGTTTGTCTGAGAATTTCTTTGGCGGCTGCTCAACAGGATGATGATATGTCAGAGGACCAAATTGACTTGGCCAGGCGGGAGTTCCTGAAGCGCCTGGGTTTGTTGGTGGTGCTGGCCGGGGTGGGCCATCGTTGGGTGCTCCCCGAGGCGCTTTGGGCCATGGCCCCGGCCTCAAGGCCCCAGCCTCTGGTGGCCCAGGCCTCCGGCAGCAGCTGGGATCAAATCACCGGAGAGGCCCTCCAGAAGCTGGGAGGCTTGAAAAAATTTGTCCACCCCGGGGAGACGGTGGTCATCAAGCCCAACATGTCCTTTGACCGCACTCCGGAGCAGGGGGCCAATGTTCACCCCCTGGTGGTGCGCCAGGTGGTGGCGCTGTGCCTGGAAGCCGGGGCCAAAGAAGTGAAAGTGTTTGATCACCCGGCCCTGGACCCCCGGCTGAGTTACAAGGTCTCGGGTATTGAAGACGCAGTGCGGGGGCTCAAGGACCCCCGGGCCCAGGTGGTCTATGCCGATCCCCGGGACTTTGTGCCGGTGGTGGCAGAACGGGCCCGCAACCTGAAGAAATGGTGGTATTACCGGGAGGCCCTCACTGCCGACCGCTTCATCAACATTGCCGTGGCCAAACATCACAGCAGCGCCGGCCTTACCATGTGTCTGAAAAACATGATGGGGGCCATCGGCGGCAACCGCCCCTCCCTGCACCCCAACCTGGCCCAGAACATCGCTGACATGAATCTGATTTTGCGTCCCGACCTGCACCTTCTGGACGCCACCCGCATCATGGTGCGAAACGGCCCCTTCGGCGGCCGCCTGGAGGATGTGGAGGTGAGAAACCTGGTGTTCGCCGGGCCGGACCCTGTGGCCCTGGACGCGGTGGGAACTACTCTCTTTGGGAAGCAGCCGTCTGACATCCCCCATATTCTCAAAGCCCACCAACATCAGCTGGGGGAATTGGACCTGGCAAAGATCAAATTGTTATAGGCCACCCTTACAGGCTGACCTGCCGGTCCGGGATTGGCGGCCCTTCTTTGCGGAACCGAGAAATCCCTTTTAGGCCGGCTCACACTTTGGGAAAGCGAATGAATAAATGGCTTCTACTTCGTAGGTCGGTACAGCTCGCCTTTTTTTTTCTTTTTCTGCTCCTTTTCCTCAAGGCGGAATATGGGGGGCAGGACACCCTCACCTGGCCGGTGGACCTGTTCTTCCGCTTTGACCCCCTGGCCCTGGCCGTTAACCTATTGACCCCGGGCCCCCTGGTCTTGGGGCTGCTCTGGTCCCTGGGGTTTTTGGGCCTGACTTTGGTGCTCGGCCGCTTCTTCTGTGGCTGGGTCTGCCCCCTGGGGACCACCCTGGACGGCTTCCGCCGCCTCCTTTTGCGGCCCCGGGAGGACCGCGGCGTGGCCGACCGCTGGCGCCGGGCCAAGTATTACCTGCTTTTCTTCTTTCTGGCCAGCACTCCCCTGACTTTAAGTCTGGCAGGTCTCCTGGACCCCCTTTCACTCCTTTACCGCACTCTGGCCATTGTTCTTTATCCGGCCTTGGGCTATGGGGTGGAGAAGGCTGGCCTTACTTTTTATCGCCTGGGGCCCCCCTTCACCTGGGTGAGCGAGCCGGTATACCAGCTGTTCAAGGTTACGATGCTGCCCTTTAAGCCTTTGGTATATCTCATGCCCTTTCTCACCCTGGCCCTCTTTCTTTTGGTGGTGGCCGCCGAGGCTTTGGACCGGCGCTTCTGGTGCCGGGCCCTTTGTCCCCTGGGAGCCCTCTACGGCCTGTTCGCCCGCTTTTCCCTTTTAAGACGGCGGCCTACCGTCCTTTGTAAAGACTGCGGCGACTGCGCCGTTATTTGTAAGATGGGGGCTTTTAGCGGAGATTGGCAAAGAGGGGACCAAAGGCCGCCGGCCCCGGTCCCGATAAAGGAGGGGCAAGGGGCTGGGAAAGAAGGGCCTGGGGTTACCCCCCAGGCATCTTCCTCCCCGCCGGTTTTACCCCGCCACCAGTCAGCGGAGTGTCAGCTTTGTCTCAGGTGTCTGGCATCTTGTGAACGAGGACGGGTGACTTTTGTCTTCGGGCTGAAGCGGGCCCGGGCCCCTCTGGACCTGGGCCGGCGCCAGGTGGTAACCGCCCTCGCGGCCGGGGTGGCGGCCGTACCGCTGGTGCGCCTGGGTTCCCTGGGCAAACGACCAGCGGAGCACCTGATCCGGCCCCCGGGCGCCCAGGAAGAGGGGCCGTTTTTGGCCCGCTGCCTTCGCTGCGGTCAATGTCTCAAGGTGTGCCTCACCAACGGCCTGCAGCCTGTGCTGTGGGAGGCCGGTCTGGAGGGCCTCTACACCCCCCGCCTGGTCCCCCGCATGGGTTACTGTGCTCACACCTGCACCCTCTGCGGCCAGGTCTGCCCCACCGGTGCCATCCCCCGGCTGGAGCTCCCGGTTAAACAGGCCATGGTTCTGGGAACCGCGGTAATCAACCGGACCCGCTGTATCCCCTACACCGAGGGCACTGATTGTCTGGTATGCGAGGAGCACTGTCCGGTATCCCCCAAGGCCATCACCTTCAACGAGGCGGAGGTCCTGGACCTGGAAGGGCACCAGGTGCGGGTGAAACTGCCGGTGGTCCATCCGGATCGCTGTATCGGCTGCGGCCACTGTGAATATGTCTGCCCGGTGGGGGGAGAGGCCGCCATCCGGGTAAGGCGCTCCCTTAGGGTGGAAATTTAGGACATGGCAATCGGGACATATTTAAAATGAAGCGGCATTATCCGGACAAACCTTTGGTGGGGGTGGGGGCCGTGATTTTCCGGGGGGAGGAGGTCCTCCTGGTGCGCCGGGGCCAGGAACCCCAAAGGGGCTCCTGGAGTCTCCCAGGCGGGCTGGTGGAGCTGGGGGAAGGTCTCGAGGCGGCCGTAAAACGGGAGATTCGGGAAGAAACCGGCCTCAGCGTGGAGGTATTGGGCCTCTCCGCCGTGCTGGACCGGATCTACCGGGACCCGGACGGTCGAGTGGCCTATCATTATGTGCTCCTGGATTTTGCCTGTGATTACCTGTCCGGGGAACTTAAGCCCGCTTCCGACATCACCGCGGCCCGGTTTGTTAATTATGCCGACCTGACCGGCTTCAGTCTGCCCCCTTTCACGGAACAGGTGATTCGGCGGGCGGTAAAGCAGAAACAAACCGGGGCCTTCCTCCCCCTGCTGGAGGCAGAGCCGGCCTGGAAGAGCTCCTGAACATTTAATCCACGGTGAGGTAATCCTTTAGCTTCTCAAAGGTTCTTTTTTTGATTCCTTTCACCTTCATAAGATCTTTTATATTTTTGTAAGGCCGGCCGGCGATAATGTCCTGGGCCTTTTTGGGGCCGATGCCCGGGAGCTTTTCCAGCTCCTGCTGACTGGCGGTATTCAGATTCACCTTCTGTCCGGGGGCCAGTTTCTCCGGGCTTTTGCCTTTTGCGGCCGCAGTCTGGGGCCGGACCAACTTGTCAGCCTCCCCCCCTTCGGAAGAAGAGGAGGCAGGGGGCGAGCCCACGGTCAACCGAGACTTCAGGGCCTCGATCTGCTCCGGGGTGAGACCGGCTTTGCCGAGCTCTTCCAGGGACTTGTAGGGACGGTGGGCCACTATCTTTTTGGCTAGGGTCGGTCCCACTCCCTTCAGGCGGGCAAGCTCCCCTGTCTTGGCGGTATTGATGTCCAAAGGGGCCTTCCCACAGAGGGCACCCACCGGAAAGAGAACCAGACAGATTCCCAGCACCATCGCCCACGCCGGGGGCCAAAGCAAAATCTTCCTCAAACTGCGCCATTTTTTTTTGGTAGTCATCAAATCCTCCAAAGGCAACCGGGGCTCTTCCAGTTTCCTTGATCTTTCTTTATTGCCCGGTCACCTGGGGGAGTTGGGCCAAGGCCCGGGCCAAAATTTCGGGGGGGTATTCAAAGTCTTCCAGTCTGCCTTCCAGATAGGCATCATAGGCCGCCAGATCAAAATGGCCATGGCCGGAGAAATTGAAGACAATACATTCCTCCCGGCCGGTCTCCCGGCACCGGACCGCCTCGTCCACCGCGCCTTTGATGGCGTGGGCCGTCTCCGGAGCCGGAATTATACCTTCGGTCCGGGCAAACAGCCTGGCGGCCTCGAATACCGGATTCTGGGCATAGGCCCGGGCTTCTATGAGTTTTTCATGAACCAGAAGGCAGAGCAGCGGGGCGTCCCCGTGGTAACGCAGCCCCCCGGCATGGATTCCCGGAGGCACAAAGGTGTGCCCCAGGGTATACATCATAATGAGCGGAGTCAGGCGGGCCGTGTCCCCGAAGTCGTAGGTGTAGCGGCCCCGGGTGAGGGTGGGGCAGGCCGTGGGCTCCACCGCCAGCAGGCGAATTTCCCGACCCTTTATCTTGTCAGGAACAAAGGGAAAACAGAACCCTGCGAAATTGCTGCCTCCGCCCACACAGCCGATGAGGACATCCGGGGACTCACCGGCCAGGGCCAGTTGTTTTTTGGTCTCCAAACCCACGATGGTCTGGTGCAACATGACATGGTTCAGCACACTTCCCAGGGAATATTTGGTGTCTTCGTGGGTAGCGGCATCCTCCACCGCCTCCGAGATGGCAATGCCCAGGCTGCCGGTGGTATCGGGATCTTGGGCCAAAATCGCCCGCCCTGCCTGGGTGTGGCTGGTGGGCGAAGAGAAAACCTCGGCCCCCCAGATATGCATCAGGGAGCGGCGGTAAGGCTTCTGATGGTAACTCACCTTCACCATGTAAACCGTGCATTCGAGCCCCACCAGGTTGCAGGCAAAGGCCAAGGCCGAGCCCCATTGGCCGGCCCCGGTTTCGGTGGCCAGCCGGCGTACCCCCTCGATCTTGTTGTAATACGCCTGGGCCACCGCGGTGTTGGGCTTGTGGCTCCCCGGTGGGCTCACAGATTCATTTTTATAATAAATCCGGGCCGGGGTCTTGAGGGCCGCCTCCAACCTCCGGGCCCGATGCAGGGGCGTGGGCCGCCACAGGCGATATAAGCGGAGAACCTCATCAGGAATAGGGATAAAGCGCTGGGGGCTCAGTTCTTGTTCAATCAGGGCCCGGGGGAAAATGGGGGCCAGGTCGTCCGGACCTAGAGGCTGACCAGTGGCCGGATTCAGGTAGGGGGGGAAAGGCCGGGGCAAATCCGCCAGCATATTGTACCACTCCTGGGGGATTTCGGCCTCACTTAACAGAATCTTGCAGTTGTCCATAAGCGTTGAACTCCTTCAGAATTCACCGGTTGAGTTTTTATATGCGGGTCCCCAGGGCATGTCAAGGCCAAACCCCAGGGTGATCTGGCCCGGGGCGGCAGCCGTTTCCTTGGTCGTTCGGCCCTCCACCCTTTGGCCCCCTGAAAAATTTCCTCTGACTTACCTCGTCCGCAGAGGAACCGGGTCATTTTCCCCAAGCTTTCTGGTTTTTTGGCCGGGCACCTGATAATTGGGGGAGAAACTTAAAAACTTATGGGAGGTGCGCCATGGCAACCGGAAATGACCTGGTGACTTTGGCCCTTGAACATTTGGGAGAGCCTTATGTGCTGGGGGCCCTGGCCCCCAAAAATGACCCCCGCTGGCAGGGGCCCTGGGACTGCGCCGAGTTCGTCTCCTGGTGCGTTTATCAGGTGGCCCGGAAACTGTATGGCTGTTTCGACAACCAGGGGGATCCGGCCCTGGCCGATGCTTACACGGGTTATTGGGCCCGGGATGCCAACACCCTGGGGAAAATAATTTCGGTTAATGAAGCGGCCCGGATCCCCGGAGCGGCGATCCTGAGGCTGGGGCCGAAAATCGGGCATATTGTCCTGGCCGACGGGCAAGGGGGGACGGTGGAGGCCCATTCCTCCCGAACCGGGGTTATACGCCATACCTTGAGCGGCCGCCGCTGGGATTTGGGCATCCTGGTTCCCGGAATCGCTTACCGGCCCGGGAACGGACCGGATAACCTAACGCCGCCTCCCTTAATCTTCCGCCTGACCCGGCCCTATATGCAAGGGGAAAAAGTCAGGGAAATCCAAAGGAAGCTGATGGAGCGGGGTTTTCTCCAAAACGGTGTCGACGGCCTGTTTGGTCCGCAAACCTTCGCCGCCGTCCTGGCTTTTCAACGGGCTGAAGGCCTGGTCACAGATGGGGAGGTGGGGCCCCAGACGGCCGCAGCCCTGGGGGTCAGCCTCTCCTGAAAGGCCGCAGGGGTGGCTTACTCGCCGAAGAGGTGCACCATCACTTGCTCTCCCCGGAGCAGGCCCTCCACTTCCAGAGGAATGATGACAAAACCGTCGCTTAATACCAAAGGCGAAAGCAAGGCCGAAGGGCCTAAGAGGGGGTCAGCCCAGAGGGTGTCCCCTTCAGTCCTGAGACGCACCCGGACGAAATCTTCCCGACCACTGGCGCCCGCGAGGTTGCGGGAAAGCCGGGCCGGGACCCGGCCTCCCCGGGACGGACTAAAGTTTTGGCGGCCAGCCAGGCGGGCCAACAGGGGTAGTCCCAGGACCTGCATCACCACCGCGGCTGAGGCCGGGTGACCCGGAAGGCCCATAAGGGGCTTGCCGCCGATATCCGCCAGGATGGTGGGCTTCCCCGGTCGGATGGCCACCCCGTGCACCAGGATTTCTGAGTTCGGCAGATGAGTTATGGCCTTCAGGCTCAGGTCCCGGACTCCTATGGAGCTCCCACCGGAAAGCAGCACCAGGTCGGCCTCCTCCAGGCTTTCCCCCAGGGCCTTGAAAAGCAGGTCATAGTTGTCTGGTACAAGTCCCCGGAGCAAAGGAATCCCTTGGCCTTCCCTAACCTGGGCCGCCACCATCAGGGCATTGGCGTCCCGCACCTTGGCGGCCGGGGGCTTTGCGGTTACCGGGACGATTTCATCCCCGGTGCTCAAGACCGCCACCCGGGGCTGGCGATGCACCTGAAGCCGGGTCACCCCCAGAGCCGCCAGAAGTCCCAGGTCCTGGGGGCGCAATCTTCTGCCCGCCGGGAACAACACTTCTCCGGCCCTGACATCCTCCCCGGGCCTAAGGAGGTTCTCCCCAGGGGCCACCGGTCGACGGACTTCCAAGGTCCCGTCCGGCAGTTCCTTGGTAAACTCCACCATCACCACGGCGTTGGCCCCCTCAGGGAGCATGCCCCCGGTGGGAAGACGCAGGGCTTCCCCCGGTCCCACCCCCCGTTGGGGTTCCCGGCCCATGAACACTTCCCCTTTCAGTTCCAGGTACTGGGGAAGCCCCGGTGAAGCCCCGAAGGTATCCTCCGCCCGTACTGCATAGCCGTCCATGGTGGCCCGGGGGAAGTGGGGGACATCCTCAGGGGCGGCCAAATCCACGGCGAGCACTCTCCCAAGAGAGTGGCTGAGCTCCACCTCCTCCGCCTCCAAGGGCGGAAAGCGAAAATAGAGGTCCAGGACTTCCTGGCGGGTTTTCAGGCGGAAGAATTCCATGTCCAGAACCACAAAGGATCCGGGGGACAGGCCCCCGGATATCTGGTGGTTATTTTCTTCGGACCTGGTTCCTAAATGCGGGAGAAGATCCGGACATCCACGGCGAAAAGACCCTTTTCATAAAGAAGCAGGGGGTTGAGTTCCACCTGATCCAGTTCCGGGTGGCGCTGGGCAAAATTGGCCATAATCCTCATGGCCTCTTTAAGGGCCTTCAGATCACGGCGAGGCTGACCCCGGTACCCGGTAAGGAGAGGATACCCCTTGATGCTCCGGATAAGCCGGTCAAAGTCCTCCTCTTCAGCGGGCAGGAGACAGAAGGCCACATCCCGGTAAAGTTCGGTATAGATCCCCCCCAGCCCGAACATCAAAGTGGGGCCATACTGGGGGTCAGTGAATGACCCCAGAATGACCTCCAGGCCCCCCGGCTTGGCCATGGGGGAGACAGTGACCCCATCCACCTGGGCCATCCGGTCCCGGAGATGCACCGCGGCCATGATCTCCTTAAAAGCGTGGCGCACCTCCTCGTCGTTGGTGAGGTTGAGGCGGACACCCCCCAGATCGCTTTTGTGGGGAATGTCGGAAGAGGCCACCTTTAGGGCCACCGGGTAACCAAACTGATTGGCCAAAAGCACCGCTTCCTCGGCATCGGCAGCCAAGGGCGCGGCCGCCGCCGGGATGCCTGCCTCGCTGATCTTGGCGGCAGCTTCCGCCGCCGGCAACAGCCGCAGACCTGCAGCCGGAGGTACCACCGGCTGCACCGTGGGCATCGCCGGCGGGGGGGCAAAACGGAAGAACTGCGCCAAAGCCTTGATGGCCCGCTCCGGAGTGGGGAACACGGGGACACCTTTCCGGTAAAGTCGGGCCCGCTCCTGTTTCTCCACTTCGGCGCCTCCGAGGAAGATGACCAGCTCACAGGCCCCAGGGGTCACCACTTCCGAGGCTCCAGGAATGGGGTCGCCGAAAATCACCACCTGATAATCATATTCCTGGCGGGCCTCATCCATTACCTTTTTGTAAAGGCCGGCATCGCTCATGACATCCCCGGTCAGGTCCACCGGATTGGACACCACGCAATGGGGCGGGAGCATAGCCCGCAACCGGTCCTTCAGACCAGGGCTGGGCTCCGGAGTGAAAAGCCCGTTCTTTTCCGCCTCGTCAATGGCCAAAATGGCAGCTCCCCCGGAACTGGTGGTGATCAAAAGACTGCGCCCTTTGGGGGGCGAAAGGTAGGCTAAGGCCTTGGCAAAGTCAAAAAGCTCCTCCAAGGTGTCGGCCCGATAAACCCGGTATTTCCTAAACAATGCCTCATAAACCGCGTCCACCCCCGCCAGGGACTTGGTGTGGGAAGTGGCGGCAATGCTGCCCCGAAAGGTACGGCCGGCCTTCAGAAGCACCAGAGGCTTTTGGCAGGCGGCCAAGGCGTCCAGAAAGTAGGTGGGCCGCTTCACCCCTTCCAAGTAAAGGGCAATGACCTTAGTGTGGGGATCCTGGTTGAAGTACTGGATGACCTCAGCTTCGTCCACATCCACCCGGTTCCCCAGAGAGACGAAGGCGGAGACCCCCAGTTGTTCGGCCGCTGCCCAATCCAAAAACGCGGCCCCCACAGTGCCGCTCTGGGAGGCAAAGGCGATTTTCCCCTTGGTGGTGATAAGGGGCCAGGAGGCACACATATGGTGGTGAGGCATATTCACCCCCTGGCAGTTGGGACCGATGACCCGAAGACCTGTGCGGCGGATGACTTGGGCCATTTCCTCCTGGAGGAGTTCCCCGGCCTCCCCGGTTTCGGCAAAACCACCGGTGATGACGATGGCGGCCTTTACCCCGGCGGCGGCGCACTGCTCCAAAGTGGCGCTGACAATCTTGGCAGGGATTACCACCACCGCCAGTTCCGCCGGTTGGGGAGTGTCGGCAATGGATTTGTATGCCGGAAGGCCCAAAATCTCCTCGGCCTTGGGATTAATGGGGTAAAGGGGGCCGGGAAAGCCGCCGTGCTTCAGGTTGGCCAGAATATCGTGGCCCAGCTTTCGGGGGACAGTGGAGGCCCCGATGACGGCCACGCTTTTCGGCTTAAAGATGGCGTCCAGGCTGGCTAGATTCTCCATAGTGCCTCCTGATCAGGGTATGGGGGCCTGGATATGAAACCTTGGCTGAACTGATAATAGCACAAAGCCTAAAGGAAATTCACCCTGCAAGTTTCTCCTCCCACATCCCATGAAGTGGGAACACCAGGTTTTTGCGCTTCAAAAACCATGGGAACGCAGATATTTTAGGAAATTTTTCATTTAATTGCGCTTCCCCTCCTTTGTGATAATCTTTTAATTGAGAGCGATGCAACGGAGGGGGTGTTGCCATGGCGGCCCGATGCCTCGTCGAAGAAACGGAAAAGCGGGATCTGGACTCCTATGACTTAATCACCGTTCTCGGACTGTTGAAAGAGCACGCCTTTAAGGAAATCTGGCGGCGATACAGTCCCGGTGGCGCCCCGGGCGGCAAACTGAACCTGTTTCTGAATCTGGACGGGTATTATGTGGAGATGACAGTGGAAAGCCTGACTTCCCTGGCCGTCTCTGCCAAATACCAGGCAAGCCCGCATCTCATGCAGGCCCTGATCCGCCGCCTCCTTTGCGGCCACCGCCACGGCCTTATCCTGGAAAAACTACGGGCTTACGGAGTCCCCCTGGAGGACGACCGCCAGATCAACCTCTCTTGTTCCGTGGGCACTGTAGGGGTGGACCTTCTGGTGAACCGGCACCCTGATGCTCCGGAATACCGGTTTCATAAGTTCGGCACCACCCGGGTGGAACAGGAAGAACAGCGCCGGCTGGACCACTATGACCTGGTGTCCATTCTTTACCTGGCTCAGCAGAACTTGACCGACCTGATCATAAACCGCTATGTGCCCCAGGAAATCCTGAATGAAGGGACCGAGGAGGAAAAGGTGGTGCACTTCTCCAGCCGGGCGGGGGAATACACCGTGGACTTTACCTTCCAGCGCATCAAAAACGACGTGCGGCGGGAGATTCCGGAGCGAGGGAACGTGTCCACCGCCACTATGCACCAGGTGGTGCGTCGCCTCTTTGCCGGCCATTCCCCCGAACTGGTGGTCCGGGAACTGACTGACAAAGGCATTCTCATCACCCCGGAAGAGGTGGCCCGGGAGTTCACCCTGGCTCGCATCCTCAATGACAATGCCATTGAAATCAGCTTCACCCGGGGTTGATCTGAAGGGAGGCGGGAAAAGGGATCCCCTGGTGGTCCCTGGACCTGGAGAGCCCGGAGTTAGCTGACGATAATGACCGCCAGTCCCCGGGAGTTCTGCACCACTTTGTGGGTGACGCTCCCCAAAAGAAGTCCTTTGGCGGTGCCCAGACCCCGGCGTCCCATGACGATGGTGGAGAAGCCTCCTTCCACCGCTTCATTTACCAGGTCTTCGGCCACATCGAAGTATTTGGGTTTGAATTTGCTGGTCACCGCAGTCACACCCGCCTTGGACAAAACCTCCCTGGCCTTGTTCACCAGGCCCTCCCATCTCCTTTCCTGTTCCGCCTGCCAGCCGGCGATCAGGCGTTGCCGGGCCTCCCGTTCCTGGTGACTCAGAATGTGGCCGTCATCCCAGAAGGCCGGGGGCAGTCCCCCCAGGACGTGCATCAGCATAACTTCTGTTCCCGGAGTCTGACCAAAGGTGCGGGCTACATATTCCACGGCGCGCCAAGCGCCTTCCGAACTGTCCAGGGCGATGAGCAGCTTGCCAGCCATGTGATTCCCCCACCTGCCGGAGTTATGGGTTTTAATGCTTCTCGGCTTACCCAAAAGGTAGGACCGCCCCTTTCCTCTGTCAATCAGGGTAATTATGGAGAAGATAAAAAAGGCTGACGCAAAGAGACCGGGAGGGTGGGGAGCCGCCCTCTCTTTTCCCGGTATTTCCTCCTGGCCCGGAAGATGTAAGAAAATCACCTTGCCAGAGCGTATACTTGGCCGTAAAATCCCAATCTAAGGGTCCAAAGATGAACGACAAGCCCAAACTGGACTTCCAGGAACCCGTGGCCGCCGATCAGGTGGAGCGCATCCTGGCCTGCATCGAGTTCTCCAAGGCCCTGGTGAGCGCCTATGACATGGACACCCTCCTCACCGCGGTGCTGGAACGCATCAAGCTACTCATCCCCGCCAGCAACTGGTCCCTGCTCCTGATGGACCGGCAAACCCGGGAACTCTATTTTGCAGTCTCGGTGGGGGTGGATCATGAGCTTTTAAGAGGGGTGCGCCTGAAACCGGGGGAAGGCATCGCCGGAGTGGTGGTGCAGACCGGAAAGCCCATCATCATCCCGGACGTCAGCCAGGACGCCCGTTTTTGCCAGAGAGTGGACCACCTCACGGGCTTTGCCACCCGCTCCATCATCGCCCTGCCCCTGTTGGTGCGGGGGGAGGTCATCGGCGTCTTTGAGGTGGTCAATGTGGAAAACCAGGAGATCTTCCGGGAACAGTATCTCCCCCTTTTGGAAATCCTGGGGGATTATGTGGCCATCGCGGTGGACAACGTTTACAATCTGCAGAAATTGCAGGCCCGCACCTTTATTGACGAGGTCACCGGTTTTTACAACACCCGGTATCTGGCCTGTAAGCTGGAGAAATATATCCCGGAGATCCTTAAGAGGGGCGATCAGGAGCTTTCGGTGGTGTTCCTGGACCTGGACCATTTCAAGCAGGTGGTGGACACCCACGGGCACCTTCTGGGCACCAAGGTCTTGGCGGAAGTGGCCCGGGTCATTCATGGAGTCCTTGGGCCGGAGGATTCCCTGATCCGTTACGGCGGGGATGAATATATCGTGCTTCTGCCCCATTGCAGTCAAGCCAAAGCCTTGGAGGTGGTGCGCCGCATCCGGCAGGCCATCAATTCCCAGGAGTTCATGAAGGAGGAAGGCCTGAATCTTCGCTTGACCGCCAGCTATGGCATCGCCACCCTGCCCCATGACGCCAAGGACAAGGATGCCCTTCTGCTTATCGCCGACCGGGCCATGTATCGCAGCAAAAGCCGGGGTAAGGACTGTATCATGATGGGGCGAGACCTCGTGCCCGCCCCGGAGGAGTGAGGCCCTGTGTCCCGCAACCTCCTGGAGCTGGCCCGGGAAGTTCTTACCATTGAAGCCGAAGGGATCGCCCATTTGGTCCAGAAGCTGGACCAGAGCTTCCTTGAGGCGGTGGACCTGATATTCCGTTCCAAGGGGCGGGTCATCCTGACCGGGGTGGGCAAATCCGGGATCGTGGCCCGGAAACTGGTGGCCACCTTCAACTCCACCGGCACCCGGGCCTTGTTTCTGCACCCGGTGGAGGCCATGCACGGTGATCTGGGCATGGTGGCCCGGGACGATGTGGTCCTGGCTTTGTCCAACAGCGGGGAAACCCAGGAGCTAACCATCCTTCTGCCCAGCCTCAAGCGTCTGGGGGCTCCTTTGATTGCCTTTACCGGCCGGCCCAATTCCACTTTGGGGCGGGCCAGCCAGGTGGTCATTGACACCGGCGTCCCCCGGGAAGCCTGCCCCCTGGGGTTGGCCCCCACCGCCAGCACCACCGCCATGCTGGCCATGGGGGATGCCCTGGCCGTGGCCTTGCTTAGTAAACGGGGCTTTCAGGCCAGTGACTTCCGACGTTACCATCCCGGAGGAAATCTGGGAGCCCGCCTGGCCCTGGCCATTCAGGAGGTCATGCTCACCGGAGACCGGATACCCCGTTCCCGACCGGAGGATCCCATGTCCCAGGTCATCCGGGAAATGGGGGCCAAAAGTCTGGGCGCCACCCTAATTGTGGATAACCAGGACCGGCTAATGGGCATCATCACCGACGGCGATCTGCGCCGGGCCCTGGAATCCCATGGGGAAATTCTGACCAAAAAGGCCAGGGAGCTCATGACCGTAAAACCCATTACTGTGACCCCCCAGACCCTGGCCTCCCAGGCCCTGGAGCTAATGGAACGCCGGGCCATCATGGTGTTGCCGGTGGTGAACCAGGTGGGCGGGGTGCTGGGCATTGTTCACCTGCACGACCTTTTGGGCCGGGGGGAATTCAAATTCACGGCCTGACAGGAATAAAGCCGCCTAGAGTTTTTTCAGGGGATTGACTTTTCTCGGCACGGTTTCCCTTATGTCGGATACCACTCAGGTTACAAGTCCCCCCGAAGGGCTGATTATTGAATTGGTTACGCCCCTTACCCCCAGCGGGTCCCTGGATAGGGATGGTCTTCGGACCTTAGTGGCCCGGGTTCTGCCAGCCGCTGACGGTCTTTTCCTCGCCGGGCCCCTGACCGGTGAGGGCCTGTTTCTACCGGATACGGTTCGAAGAGACCTGATTTGCCAGGCCTTCTTGCTGGTGGCGGGGCGCCTTCCCCTGCTTCTGGGAATCACGGGGCACACGGCCGAGGAAACCCACGGTTGGGCCCAGACCGTCCGACAGGAAATGGACCTCCGGAAATATCAGGGGCCGGTCTTCCTGGTGGATCTGCCCTTGTGGTACCATAGCAATCGGGGGTTGCCCCGGTTTTACACCGCTCTCCTTAAGGAGGTGAAATTACCCTTAATACTTCTGAACCTGCCGAAACTGGTGGGCCAACAGGCAGTCTTTTTCAAACACCGGAACCTGCGGACCCAGGTGGTCAAAAAGCTGGCAGCCCTGCCATCGGTGGTGGGACTAATCTACCAGGGGGATATGCGCCGTTTCCTCAACTACCACCTGGCGGCAGTGGCCCGACCGTCCTTTGCCTTCTACGAAGCCGATGAGGTGCGCTTTCTCACCCGTCCCGGGGCTTGGGGCGTCGTATCCCCGGGGGCCCAGCTTTGCCCCGAAACTTGGCGCCGGGTGACCCGGGCCTGTCTCCATCCGGATGAGGTGGGGGAGGATATCAGCAAGCGCCACGAGCTCTGGGAGGAATCCACCCGGTTGCTGCAGCTGGCCGGACTGTACCGGGCCGCCCCGGCGGCTTTGATGAAAGGGGCCCTGGCGGCCCACGGGCTTATCGCCAGTGACACCACTGCGCCTGGCACGCCACTTCCGCCACCGCCCCAGAAACAAAAACTCCTGGAGCTCCCGGCCTTCCCCCTTGAACCGTGATAAGCCGGGCTCAATTACCCAAAGCCAGGGGAGCTTGTTTAATTAACATCCTCATTTTTAACTTTTTCATTCAGGCTGGAGAATCTGACCATGGACTTAAAAAAAACTTCGATTATGCTAGGGACCCTAACCCTAATCAGCATGTTGGGTTTCACGGTAAATTTCCCTGAGGCCGGGGAGGTTAGCGGGGAAGACCTGGTGAACCGCCTGAACTGTCGGGCCTGCCATTCACTGGCCGGCCAAGGGGGCAACCGGGGCCCTGCCTGGGACGGCGTGGGCCGGCGGCTGACCCCGGAGGCCATCCGGAAGCAACTCCTCACCCCCCGGGGACGGATGCCCAGCTTCGCCCATCTCCGACCCGAGGAACTGGAGGCGGTGGTTAAGTATTTGTCGGATTTGAAATAAAATTAGGCCAAGGGGGCGGGGTCAATGGCTCAAAGTTATCCCCCAACCGCCTTGCCAAGCTTTGCTTTTTGGGAGACCCGCCATGTATAAACTGGTATTGCTCCGGCATGGTGAAAGTGTCTGGAACCGGGAAAACCGCTTCACCGGCTGGATTGACGTGGGCCTTTCCGAGAAGGGGGTGGAGGAGGCCCTCGAGGCCGGCCGGGTGCTGGCCCGGGAGGGGTTTGTTTTTGATGTGGCCTTTACCAGCGTCCTGAAGCGGGCCATCAAGACCCTGTGGCTGGTCCTGGAGGAAATGGATTTGATGTGGATTCCCATCCACCATAGCTGGCGCTTGAATGAGCGGCACTACGGGGCCCTCCAGGGCCTGAACAAAGTGGAAACCGTGGAGCGGCACGGTATGGAGCAGGTAAAGATCTGGCGGCGCAGTTACGATGTGCCCCCACCTCCCCTCACCCCGGACAGCCCTTACTATCCGGGCCGGGATCCCCGTTATGCCAACGTCCCCAAAGAAGAACTGCCTTTGTCGGAGTGCCTCAAGGACGTGGTGGCCCGCTTTCTGCCTTACTGGCACGAAACGCTGGCCCCGGCGGTGAAATCCGGCCAGCGGGTGATCATTGCCGCCCACGGCAACAGCCTCAGGGCTCTGGTGAAATATCTGGACAATATCTCGGACGCTGACATTGTGGAACTCAACATCCCCACCGGCATTCCCTTGGTGTATGAACTGGACCAGGATTTGAAACCCCTCAGGCATTATTATCTGGGGGACCCGGAAAAGGTGCAGGCGGCCATCCGCTCGGTGGCCGATCAGTTGCAGAAAAAATAAGAGTGGGGCGAAAGCAGGTGGGCCCCCGGGAGGTGAGGGCAAGGTGGCAGCCCTGTCCTCACCTGCCGGTGTTAATGGTCATCTGCAGGTTGTTCTGGACCTGATTGCCGTGCCCGGCCAGGGTGGTGATGGCCACCAGTCCGGAAAAATCCTTGAAGCCATCCCCCTCAACCAAGGCCATGGCTCTGCCTTTGGCCAGCTCTGTAAAAATATTGCCGCTGGCCGCAGCCACCGCCTGCAACTGGGCGTTGGTGAGGGCCACCAGGCCCTCGCCATTGGCGGTACCCCCCAGATGCGCGCTACTCACCACCGGTGAGTTGGGAGAATTTAAGGGACCTTTGCTGAAATGCAAAGCCACACAGGTGAATTGGTTATTGAAATTCCCAGCTGAAAGGTTGATGGCTACGAGGCCCGAACCCTGAAGGGAATTGGCCTGCAACCGGCTGATATAATCATACTCGCCCAGGCTCACCTGATTATTGTTCATGATCTGTAAGGTACTGGTGAAGGGAGAGAAATACTGGTTGGGTAAGAGATTCACCAATATCACCGAGGCCTGGTTTTTCATCGAGCCAATCCCGGCACTGGTGTTGTATAACCCTCTGATACTGCTGTTGGTCAGATTCAGGCTGACGGTCCCTTCCCCCCCCAGGCCTGCAATATTAAATTCGGCAAGACCTTGCTGCACGCCAAGATACCCCTTCTGGGTATCCACCTTTACATCCTGGGAGCTGCCGCCGCTTAAACCTTCAATGGGCCAGAGGACCATCAAAAGCAATACCCCGCAGGTGATGCGCCCCAGCCTCATAAGGGACTCCTCATTTCACCCCGCTTAGGGTTGGTATGTTGAAAATGGTGATGGAGGGGATAAGGCTGGTGGCATTGGGCAGGTTCAGGGTGATCTTGTTGTCCACGATGACCAGGTTGTTGGTGCCCGCCACATTCAGAACCGAATAAAAGCCCTTTCCCAAAGAGCCCTCACCCACACCGGCCTGAAATTTCACATTGCCGGCGGCGTCGGTGAAGGTGGCCACCGGACCGGTCAGGGCTGCCTGGCCAGGGGGACCCTGATAATTGGCATAATAATCCACAGTCACCGTAGGATTAGAAGGGACCAGGTCAAAGGTGACGTTGTAGGAAAAATAATAGAAGGAATCATAACAGCCCCTGAGCTCCCCCATTTCCGCCTCGCTCAGGGGGATACAGCTGGCCAGGACTTCCTCCGAGGCCAGCGGCGGTGCCGAGGGTATGGAACTAAGGGCCCCCGGAGAGGCGCAGCCTCCCAAAAACCAAAATAAAAGGCTCAGGAGCAAAAGGCCCCCAAAGGGGATCGTCTGCCAGGAGAACGATTTCCTGGGACGCATAAGGCCTCCTTGTGCTTGGCTGGTCATTTCCTGGTTCCGATAAAAATCATCTGTAAGTTGAGAATGGCGGTGCGGCCGACAAACACCAGGGAGCGGGAGGGATCCATGGATAACCGTGAGGTGAGGGCGAGGGGCAGGTCCCGCTGCAGTGCCAATGCCACCTCCCGGCTTGGGGTGCCCCCCTCCACATACAGACCCTCCGGGCTCCCCACCACCGGACCCTGCACCGCAAAGATGATCTTGTCGCTCCATACCCGGTCAAAGTCCTCCAGGGTCATACGGCGGTTGCCCCACGAGGGGTCGGCCAGATAAACATAGCGGTCATCGGTGCGGCGGATGACCACGAAATGCTTGTAGCGGTTAGTTTCGATCAGGGCGATGACCGGCAGGGTCAGGTCCTGAAGAAGGCTCAGCCGAGGGACCTTATAGCCCTCCGCCTGGTAATTCAAGGTCTCGACATAACGCTTCATGTCCAACAGGGAAAAGCCCCGCTTCCTGATGTCCTCCTGAACCCCGTATCTGAACATGCCCAGGATGGCATCCATTTCGCTCACCGGCTGGCCATAGTAATAGTGCAACAGGGTGGCCAGGGAGGCAGCGCCGCAGCTGAAGTCCCGAGATTGGGGCACCATCTGCTTCAGGCGCACTTCCTTCAGGGACTTGACCTTTTTAGTGAGCACACCCCCCTCGGCATAAAGATTGAGGCGCACCGGCACCTCCGCGGCCCAAAGCCCTCCGGGAAACAGGAGCAGCAACCCCCAAATTACGGCCAGGAAATAGCGCTGCTTCACCAGGCCCCCCACCAGGCCCCGGGGGGCCAAGCCCCCCGGGGGAAGTTGAGGCAAGTTACTGGGACGGCGGCGGCGCATACTTGGTGAAGGTGAGGGTAGGACTGGCGGTAAGCGCCTGATTCGGGCTGTAAGCCACATTCACCACATTCAGGGCCGCCTGATTGGTAGCCACCCCACCACCGTTGTAGGCCGAGGCCACCACTCCCTGGCTGGCCGTGCCACTGGAGCTCACGGCCACGTTGCCGGTGTTGGGGCTGTAGTCCCCCACCACCACGCCGGCATTCACCTGGGAGAGCTGGGTGGTGGAGATGGCCTGGAGGTTGTTCAGGTTTTTGGCGCAAACCGGCGCAGAGGTCTTGGTCTCATTTTCAAACTTCAGGTCGTCCTTGAAGATCACCGATTTGACATATTTGCCTTTGTTGTTCACCTCGGTGACTGTGCCCACACCGTTGATGGCGTATTTGCCCTTGGCGTCCCAGTTGTTCTCGGTGTTGGTCTGGGTGCCGCTGTAGTTGACATTCTTGCCTTTCTGCTTGACGTTGACCTCATTCACCGTCTGGGTGCCGCTGTTGTTGACATTCTTTCCATCGGCACACTGTTTGTGGTTGACCTCATTCACCGTCTGGGTGCCGGTGGCGTTGGCGTATTTGCCCTCCACATCATAGTTGGTCTGGGTGCCGCTGTAGTTGTTGTTCTTGCCCTTTTGCTCGTTGTTGTTGTTGCTCTGGACATACTTCCCCTTCTTGAAGCTGTCCGTGATGGGCACAGAGATGGCGGTGTTGAAGGTGCTGTCCACCACGCTGTCCTTGTTGCCGATGGCGTTGTCGTTGCCGTTGGTCAGGGTGCCCTCTTTATCCACCTTGATGCCGGCGATGTTGCCACTGCCGTTCTGCAGGACGCCTTCTTTATCCACCTTATTGTCAATGGCGTTGCCGCTGCCCGTGACAATGGTGCTGTCCTTACCGGAGGCATCGTTGATGGGCGCGCTGTTGGCCCCGTTGATGGCGTACTTGCCCTCAACCTCGTAAATGGGGGCGGAATTGGCACCGTTGATGTTGGTTTTCCCTTTCTGGTTGTTCTCGGTCACCGCCGCGGAGTTCTGGACATACTTCCCTTTCTTGAAGCTGTCGCTCACCGCCACATTGGTGGTCTCGGATTGGTCCACCGTGCCGGAGCCAGAGTTGAGGACGCCGCCCTTCTCCACCTCGGCCTTGCCGATGTTCTGGGTGCCGCTCTGCAGGACGCCGCCTTTCTCCGCCTCGGAGTCGTTGATGTTGCCGGTGCCGGACTGGAGGGTCCCGCCCTTGCTGACATCATTTATGTTGCTGGAGCCATTGGCGGCGTTTTTGGCCTCAACATTGATGCTGTTGTCCGTGGCGGTGCCGCCGCCCGCGTTGGCCACTTTGCCTTTGGCCTCGTTTTCGGAGTTGGTGTTATAGGCATCGTTGCCAAAGCCCTGTTGCGCGGTACTGCCGTTGTTGGCGGCGTTCTGGTTCTGGCTGTTAGCGACTCCGCCGCCCTGCCCAGAGTTACCGTTAGGTTCCGTTGATTCAGTGCTCAAATCTGTGGGAATCACCGGTATAATGGGGATCTGGGCGCCCGCCTGAGTCTGCCCCTGAACCACACTGTTATCGTTGTTGTTGGCCGCGTTGCTGAAGATGTTGGCATTGGCATCCGGGACATCCTGGGCCAAAACCGGCAGCGCCACCAGCGCCAGCCCCAATACCATGAATAGAACTGCAGGTTTCTTCATATTCAGTCCTCTCCTTTCCCTTATGTAGTTGGATTTGGGTTGCCACTTAGCCGTGTTCTTCTTTTCCTCCCTCGGCTCTCACCTCCTTTGGGCGCCGGGTTGTGGGGAGCCTTTTCCGGGTTGCCGGAAAACCGCGGCCCTTTTTGAGTTTCTCCTCCCGTCGATTCCGGCTATTACCCTCTTCGTCCCACAGGACGATCCTTCCCAGCGGGCGGACTAGACCCACCGGCACCACCTGCGTCCAGGTGAGGGCGCCTCTGAAACCAGCAGAGGCACCGGAAGAGTCGGGAAGTGGAGGAGAATCCAGGAATTACGCCCTTTGCTGTCCTGCCCCTTCGACCCCGACATGGATTTATGCCTTTGTGGTGTAAAGGATTCAGCACTCTTGTCACCGGCTGATGCCACCGGCTCAATGGACCGCCATGGTGATGTACGGCTTCAAACGATATTTCTGGATGAAATGGTACATGGTGGAGCGGCTCACCCTCAGGGCCTTGCTGGCCAGGTGGACGTTTCCCTGATAAAGCCGCAGAGTCTCCCGCACCAGGTAAGCTTCAAAGGCCGCCCGGGCCTCTCTCAGGCTTTTCCCCTTGTAGTGGGGTTCGAAGCGCAGGCCTTCCTCCTCCAGTCCCAGGTGCTCCGGGGCGATCCGGTTTTCCTCGGCCAGAACCACGGCCCGGCGGATCCGGTTGATAAGCTCCCGGACATTTCCCGGCCAGGAATGGGCCTGAATGGCAGCCGCCGCCTCCGGGGTGAAACCTTTCAGATTTTTGCCGAGTTTGGCGGCATACCGTTTTAAAAAGACATGGGCCATAATCAAGGCGTCATCCCCGCGATCCCTGAGAGGAGGCAAATGGATTCTCAGGACCCCGAGAGAGTGGTAAAGTTCTTTTAAGAAAAGGCCGGAAGTGATAAGGCTGTCCAGGTCGAACTCACTGGCAGCGATTATCCGCAAGTTCACCCTTAAAGGTCCCCGGCCCTCCGACATCAAAGTGAAATCCTTCAGAAATGCCAGCAATTTCTCCTGCAGATCCAGGGGCAATTGCCCGACTGCGTCCAGAAACAGAGTACCCCCCAAGGCCCGCTTCAGATGCCCGAGGGGAAAGCCACAGGCATCTGGAGCCCTCCTCCGCTGCTGGCCAAATAGCTCCACTTCCAGATATTCCAGGGGGATGGTGCCACAATTGACCTCCACAAAAGGGCCCAGGGCCCGGTGACTGCGCTGGTGGATGGCCCGGGCCGCCAATTCCTTCCCGCTACCCCCAGGGCCGGTGAGCAACACCGGAACGTCGCTGGCCGCGGCCTGCCGGATCAGAGTGAAAACCTCCCGCATGGCCGGACAGGCGCCGATCATCTCTTCGGGTTCCCGGGTCTTCACCGCCCCATAGAGGCGCCAATCCAGAAACTGCCGGCAGAAAGGGCAGCGTTTCCGCCCCCGGCTAGACACCGCCTGCCCGCAGAAAGGACAGGCACTAATCTCCGTAGGCCAATAAAGCGTCAAAAAGTCAAAAAGCACAGACCGGGAGTGGACATCCAGATCCAGGAATTCCACCGCAATCCCTTGGGGTTCCCGGCGCATAACCCGTCCCAGGGCCTCCAACGGCGAAAAAGGCGGGCTTAAAGCGAACCGCAGGTTCACCAACTGGTGGGCCTCCAGGTTCGCCGCCAAGGTGATGAAGGCCCCCCCCAGACTCAAATTTTTCGCCCAGCCCCTCCAGGTGTGCCCGGAGTTGCTTAAGGTCACCGGCACATTGACAGCCACTCGAGGGTTCTGGCGCAAGGGGAATTCTCCTTTGAAGCCCGATATAAGCCTGGCGGTTCGAATCCTGTCCTGGGGCCTAACCGCCATCATTTCTGGATTCCGGCCTCTGGGTACAGGAAATGCATCGGTTACGCCTTGGACATGGGAATACCGAGGTGCTCGGCCCTACAGGATCCTTCCTTACCCCCTGTTTAAGCAACTTTGATGCCAAGGGGGAGAGCCATTCCCAGAATTGCCCCAATGGGGAGATGGGCGGAGGGGCAAATTAACCCTCCTAATTCTGATTTGCCTCAGATATCAGGGGGTTGACCTATAAGCGGGTGGGTCACCCGAAGGGTTTGACCACTCTTTTGGAAGACGCGGGAAAACCACCCCGGGCCCCGGAGGGGCAGGGATATTCAAAATATGTTGAGAAAAGTTAACATTGTTTTTAGGTTTTCTTTCCGGGAGAAAAAGAATTTGGAAAAGGACCCATGCCAAACAGAGGGATACTCATTCGGTTCCCTTAAAAAGGCTGATATTCAAAGGCCAATTGCCGGGAAATAACATAATTTCATATTTTAGAAATATATTTCTGCAATGCTTCAGGTTTTTTCAATATTTTTTGAAAAATGTTCTTTCTTTGAAACACTTGTTTTGAAAATGTTCAAATTTTTGGAACCAGGTTTCACCCTTTTCAAAAAAAGCCAAATCCCTGCCAGAAACCCTGGAAAAATAAGAATGGGCGCCTGCACCGGTTTAAGGTTTATTTCCCCTGGGTTTCGGGTATATACTGGGGCAAATTCACAAAACCCAGGTCTTGGGCCTGTCCTGGGGGATGGGCCATTTATTGACAGAGACCTCATCTGAGGGCGCTAAAATCCGCCTCGGACGCGAGTTTTGGTTAAACCTGGGGTTTATGCCGGTTTTAACGGGATTCTCTTCTGACAGTATCTGATGAGCCTTCGGGGCTCAACAAGCCAATTTCCTTAGCCAAGGGGGAAAGAGACCATGAATTGGCGGCGGTGGGGCATATTTCTGGTGGTTCTTGGCTTGGGCGGCTGCGCCGCCGGAGGCGGCCGGATTTCGGAGGAGACCCCCCAAGTGGGGCAGCGGGAAGCAGAACTGGTGGCCCAAAAAGGGCAGCCCCAGGAAGTCAAACCTCTTCCCGGCGGCGGGAAAATCTATGTTTACACCCGGTATCGGCTGGATCAGGTGGCGGCCATGGGCGGCGGGGCCTGGGGCAAACCCGATGAATGGTATTTCTGGCTGAACGACCAGGGGGTCATCACCCGGGTAGCCCACTATCCTTATGGCAAAAAGAAATTCCTTTTTCCCAGTGAGGAGCCGCCAACCCCGGCAGCGGCTCCCCGGACGGTGGACCGACCCACGGAGGGCAAACCTCTGGCGGCGGCAAGTCCGCCACCGGTTAGCACTCCGGCAATTAGCCGCGAAAACCGTGATGACCAGGGAAAACCCAGCGGGGCATCAGCGTCAGTTCCGGGAGCTCCCCCGGAAGGGGCCAAACCACCTGCCCCCGGGGCAACTGCCGTCTCAGGACAGGCCGACATGAAGGCTGCCACCCGTCTGGAACTGAATCTTACCAGGGAGGAGGTGGCACGCCTTTTGGGGGTGCCGGAGCGCACTGAAGGCTTCCGGGTGAAAGGCCGGGCAGTGATTATCTGGTTCTATCAGCTCGCCGACCCTAAGGGGCGTCGGGTGCTTACCCCAGTGGCCTTTGAAAACGGCCGGGTCAGCGGCTGGGGAGAGCCCCATTACCGGCAATTGCTGCGGGAGGCGGTGGAGTCCAAACCCTGAAGGGCCTACCTTTTCCTCCCAAATTCAAACATGATGGGGGTCCGGATCAGCACGGTGACATCCGGAGCGTCCTTGCTCAAGCCGATCCCCACCACAAAGTCCACGGCCATCCGGGGCGGAATGACATAAGTGGCCCCGATATTAAAAGAGATGGCATTTATCTGGGTGTCCGGCAGAAAGCGGCCGTTTTGATAGGTGGCTCCGCTTACCCGCTGCTGAAAAGCAAAGTTCAGGGACAGCTTTTCCTGCAAGGCCAGGATTACGCCGACACTGTATTCAAAGGTGTTTCCCAGTTTGATGTACCCGAAGTTCTGGGGTGGGTCACCCGCAGTACCCACGTGGCGGCCGAAGTTAATATAATACCCCAGATTCAGGAAGACCACCGCCGGGTCCACGGTTTTCACGAAGGTGGAGCCCACCGCCAGTCCCCAGTGTCCGGTGCCGGTGGGAAACTCCACCGGAATTATGGAGCCAAGGCTGGGCACCAGGCGGCGTTTGACACTGTAAGGGTCTTTGCCGCTGGGGAAATTAAGACCGAGGCGGATTACGGTGTCCGGCACCCAGGACCGCCATTTGCCTTCGGTGATCAGGTGGTAATAAAGATAACTGGTGATGTCCCCCAGGCCGTTATCCCCGAAATTCCGCTGGGTGATATTGCTGGCAGCCCCCCCAGAAACTGGATACACCAGGCTGTCAGACCTGAAGAGCCAGGGAATGCGTAGGTAGAGTTCCGCGTGCTTCAGGCCGGCCCTGATAGTCAGGGCCGGAATAAAGATATCCCGCCTGAGTCTCTGAACCGACACCTGCCCGATCAGGATGGCCTCAAAAATAGTGAACCCGGAGATGGCGACGTTGGTTCCGGAAATGTGATCGTACTCAAAGGAAGGTTCGATGACCAGGCGGCCGGCGGGTAACAAAGCGCCACCCCGCTCCACTTCAGCCACCCGCGTGGCCATAGCCGCTTTTCTTTTTTCCTCCTGGCGCTCCTCCCCCACGGTGGGAACCCCAGGTTCCTGGGCCCAGGCTGAAAATTGGGTGAAGAATAAAAGCACTATACCCAGCAGCCCAGCAAGCATCTTGCGCATATGCCCCCCCTTTGTTAACGGCCGGTGAGTCGAAAGATAAAGTGGCCTTGCTTTTAGGACCACCTGTCCTCCGGTCCCCGGTTCCGGCAGGTGTAATGATATGGGCCGTAATCCCCGATTGCCGTGGGCTCTCCCCCTTCTGGGCGTACGGTCAGGCCAGTTCCCACCTCCCCTGCTTTTCTTCTCAAGTGGCCCAGATTCCACTACCTTAAACCTATTAGGCCCATTAAAATGCCAGTCCCGGATAATGTCAATCATTTTTGCATATTAGAGAGTTTTGGAGAAATGCAGGGATTGTTGCCGGGGATCTAGGCATAAACCCGGGGGTAGATCCAGGGATCCCTACAGCCCGCACTTTGCCCCCGATTTCCCCACATAGGGAGCTCGGGATATTCAGGATAAGGCACCGGGAGCTGCGGCCTCCAGCTCCCCTGCCGCCAAAGCCTTCCGATTATTGCGCCAGGTCTTGGGATTGGGGCTGTCTCACGAGTTTTGCCCCTTCTTGGGCCGCCTGCCCCAAGATTTCGGTTTCCTGATTTTTCCCGGGAAGGGCGGCGGGGTCCACCAGCAATCGGAAGGGACGCCGGATGGACCATTCAGACTGCTTGGGGGTCTTGCGACCGATGAGAAGCCTTCCCCACCAAAGCTGCCACTCCATCCCGTCCGTTTTGGAGAAAGCCAAAAGGCGGGGTCTTATCCAAGAAGCCAGCCCTTTCCGGAAAACTCGGGAGGCTGCCAGCCCCTGATAAATAGGGTGCAACAGACGGGAAACCTGCCTTTCAGCCCACTTTCGGGCCTTGAGCCATTTAAGCCCTGGAGGCGCTTGGCGGGGGACCGGCAGGAGCCGTCCATCCCGACATATGGCAATCACCCGTCCAAGGATTTCCTCGGACCTTAATAACCAGGGGTCAAGCTCCGGGGAATTGTCCCCTTTGGTCAATAGGCCCTCTCGGGTGATCGCCGCCACCCGGTGCACCAGCCGCCGCCCGCTTCGGGGGTGAAAAAAGACCACCACCTCCCCCACCCGAATCTCTTCAGCCCCACAGGGTTCCACCCGCAATGCATCTCCGACCCGGAAAAGCGGCCTCATGCTGTGGCCGAAATAAAGGAGCTCCGGCATGTTCCTCCCCCTTTATTGCCAGCCCAGGGCAGCTTCCAGTTTTTCCCAGAACCGTCCGTTAAGGCTCACCTTCAGACGGAAAGTGGGAATCTGACCCACCAGATCGCAGGCGTTGGCAAAAATCTGGCATCTCAGGTTCCGGGTCTCCTTAGCCGAACTGACCCAAAAAAGACGGTCCATTACCTGAAAGGCGGAAGCTGTCGCGGCCACCGCGGCCTCACCGGCTTTGATCGCTAAATAATCATCGGAAGAGGCCTGTTCCAGGAAAAAAATCCCGGCTAAGGGTACCGGAGACTGTACCTTCCGGGGGCGGTTTTGCCGTTTAAGGAATTCGTCGCTCCAGGTGGGGAAAGGGTGAGCCAGATAGCGGCCCTCAGGGGTTTTGACCACCAGAAGTTCATCGTCACACAACCCCTGCCAAGGCGGGGGGATCCGCCGGAAACAAGTGGATTTGCCGGCGCCACTGGGGCCCGCCAGAATGATCCCCTGTCCCCCCTTTTCCACCATGGCCGCATGGAAAGGAAGTCCACCCCGCCGGAGGCTTTCCCTATGGATAAAAGTGGAGAGATAAAGAAAAAAAGGTAGCGGCGAGGAAGCCTCGGAGACTTCAGGGCCAATTTCCCATAAGATATCCGGGGACTCCGAATGCTGCCTTATCAGGCAGCGGTTGAGGTTCACCAGACTCCAGCCCGAAGCCTCCCGCAAGAGCTGCATCTCTCCCTCATTGGCCTTGGTCAGGAAAAACCGACAGGCGTCCTCCACGGGGTCTCCCGGGTCAAGCTGCATCAGCTCGGCCAGTCTGTTCACCCAGGCCTGCTGAGAAGAGTCAGCGCCGATCCACCAGCGGCTCCCGTCAGCCAACGCCAGGGAATAACCCCGCCCAGTGCATTTTGCTCCGCCCATTCCGCCCAGATTTTTGATTGGTATGGCCTGATAATTTACGGCATGAAAAACTTCCCTGACGTCGGAGGCCCACGAATAGGGTTTCCCGCTCATGGCCTTATTCCTGAACTTCCATTTTTATCTGAGCCGGTTCGGGTTTCCAGTAGTTAAGGGGGTGCTCTGACCCGTCTCAGTTAGAGAACGAAATCACCGTGATCCGGGGATACATTAAGCGGCAGCCGCCAGCCCGGAAATACTTAGGTGGGTCAACCTGCAATCCTTTTGGGTTTTTTGGGTTTTTTTCCCTATCCAAGGATTCCTTTTCCTCGCTCCAGTCCCTGAGGTTCAGGGTCATCAGCCCCTTACCCTGGTGGTTGTGGTCAAAGAATTCCAGAAAACTTACGGGAAGGCCTTAGACCGAGTCAGACTCAGCCGCAGATGTTGGCCAGAATCCTTGGATGCCAGGTGTTTGACCCTTGAGTTATTTGACCAGGGGGATTACCCAGACTTCACCCTTTATGGCCTACGCCTGGTCTCAGCGGTGCCCCATCACCGCAGAGGAGCGCCATCCCAGGGGCGCTCCCCCCCTGATAGTCTAAAGAACCTCCATCAACCGGCAGGAACTCCCCCTATATTACACACATACCCGGCAGCGGTCGCGCCACTTTTACAATCGGCCCCGGCAGCTGCGGTACCGTCGGCGCAGGGAATCTGGCCCTCCACCCCTTCGTCCAAACGGGTCAAGGTCGGCCTCCCATAAATCAATGCCTTGTCTGCCTTCTTTTCCATTTTCTTTTCCTCCATTTTTTGGCTGAGGCGGGCCGGAAGCAGTCCGCCGTATAACACCCTAGCTCAGGTCTTGCTGCCTCTCAAACAGTCATAGACAAGTTACCGGGTTCCGCTAGATTCTTGCCGGTTTCAGGATTCACACCGGGCTTTGTAAAGCTGGAGCGTCTCCGGGTGGGCGGGAAAAGGTCGGCTTCCGCGGCCTTAAGGCAGAACCAGAAAGGGGCCCACAGATGCCTCTCCTGGTAATAATTGGCCGCCAGACAGGAACCCAGGCAGCCCCCTTTATGGAGACAATCGCCGCAAATGCCTTCCAGGCGCTCAGGGAGGCCTTCCCGGATTTCCCGGAGGACCGGGTGTTCTTGCCATACCCTTTCCAGGGGTTCCCGGGAGGCATGTCCAAAAACCATTTCCGGCAGATTCTCCCCGATGCCGCAAAGGGCGTATGAACCGTCGGCCAAGAGGCCTAGGATGCTCCGGATGCTGCAGACGCTGCAGTCCCAGCCGTTTTTCTGCCACATCCGACTGAGGGGCCGGAAGGCCGGAGGATGATGAAAGAACAGAGGGATGCTTGCTTGGGGGGCCAACTCCAGCTCCACCCAGCGTCCCAAAGCCACTATTTCCGGAACACTCAGGGTTTCCCCCTCTTCATTGAGCCGATCCCCCCGGGGTGAGGGCTGGATCAAGTTGATTTTTACCGATCCGGCCCCCAGTTCCTGGGCCAAGCGCACCACTGCCTCTAGCTGCTGGTAATTTTGTCTCAGGAGACAGAAGATGATCTGGGGCCTTAACCCGGCCTCCACCAGGTAGCCCAGGCCCTGTAGGGCCGCCTTGAAGGAGCCCGGGACTTGGCGCACCCACTCGTGGGTCTCGGCGTCGGCCCCGTCCAGGCTCACGGATATGTGGGGGTGTTTACCTGCGGCCACTCTCCGGGCCAGCTCCGGGGTCAGGAGCACCCCGTTGGTCTCCACCACCAAGCGCAATCCTTCCTGGTGGATAATCGCCAGAAAGTCCTCGATGCGGGGGTGGAGAAAGGGTTCCCCTCCCGTGAGTTTCACTCCCGTCAGGCCAAGGGGCTTGGCCTGTTTCACCACAAAGTGGAAAAGCTCCGGATCCAGCATGGCCCTGCTCCGGCGGGGGGTGTCATCCTCCTCCGGCACAATCCAGCAGTGGCGGCAGCGCAGGTTGCAGCCCTCAGTGAGATAGCAATAAAGCTGCCGCAACGGGTAGGCCAAATTTACCGGTTCAGGGCCTGACATGGGGCAGCCGGCCTCCTTCCTTAAGGAACCGCCAGAGGCAGTCGTCGGGGTTCGGGTGGTTCTCCTGACCGGTGCGGGTATAAGCTACCGCTGGGCAATTGCCGGTACAATGGGCCAGAAAATCACACCCTTGACAGAAGTCGAAATCAGAGAGAGGGATGCGGCGCCGCTCCCTAAGGCGCTGAAGCTCCGGGTTTTCCCGCCACACTTTCCCCAGGTCGTCCCGGTTAATGCGGCCCAGCTCCAGGTGGCACATCTGCATGCAGGGGACCAAGACCCCGTCGGCCCGGACCGCCAGCTTGGCAAATACCCCGCCGCAGGCCACCAGATATCCCCGGCCGTTTGCCGGGGGCCGGCCGTCCTTTTGGTCCAGCACCATCCTCGTCCAGGACCGGGCCTGAGCTAAAGGGCCGGCATTGGCGGAGATGCGACCAGGATATTTTTCACTCAGATCCCATAGCAGCCTCATGGCCTGACTGCGCTCCGCCACAGTGAGCTGGATTTTGTCCGCTAGTGTCCGGCATAGGCCCATATAATCCGCGGAATTGGTGGAAAAGGAGGGGAGACCCAGGTCCTCCAGCAGAAAGCGAGCCACCTCCGGCAAATCCTCCAGGTTGCGGCGGTGAATGGTCACCCTCACCGTTACCGGCACCCCGTGGCGCCGAAGATTTTCCAGACCTCGCACCGCCCGGGTGAAATTCCCCGTACCCCGGCAGGCCTCGTGGGTCTCGGGCCTGGCGCCGTCCAGGGAAACCTGCACAAAATCACACCGCTTAGTGCCCGCCAGGAAGGCGGCCAGCTCCTCGGTGATCAGGGTTCCGTTCGTCAGGATGCTGAAGCGTAGCCGGTTCTTTACCAGTCCTTCAATGAGCTCAGGGAGGTCCGGGCGCACAAAGGGTTCCCCTCCTTCCAGGGTGACCCGCAGGACTGCGTGGCGCCCCAGTTCTTCGAAGAAGGCCAGCCATTCTTCGGCAGGCAAATCCTCAGGGACATCGGCGGCGCTGGTGAAGTGGGAGCAGTACAGGCAGCGCAGGTTGCATCTGCCGGTAATGGCCACCTCCACGCTGGCAGGGGCGTGCATCAACCGCATGACTTCACCTTATAGGGGGTGTTCGTAACCTACCAGACCATTTCGGGACAATTCCTCAATAAATTCCTGGAGGTGGGCTTCAGCCTCGGCAGGGACTTCACTACAGCAAGCCTTCAACTCCTCCAGTATGTCCTGGACCGTATGTTTCCCGTCCAACCGCCGCCAGATGAATACGCTCACCGGATTGAGGCCAAAGGCATGCCCGGTGTCCGGATCAAAGAGAATGGCCCAGTCATCGAACTCCTCCCGCAAGACGACGAGGGGATTGGCTAAAGGTTTTCTGACCTCGGACATGAAGACCTCCTGAAAATCCGGTTTGTTTGAAAAATTAAACTGGACCGTAAAATTAACCCGAGTGACACAGATGAATCCCTCGGCTCATCTTCCAGAACCTGAGAATATTAAAAGTTTGTCCCCCAACACTTTATCTCTGACTGGGAAGCTAGCGCCTCTTTTCCCCTGCCAAATTTCCGTCTTGTGCTGTCCGAAAAGAAAAGCAAGGATGATGCCATTTATTCAACCCTTTGAAAATCCGGATTATTTCAAGAGATAGATTACAGTCCTTTGTAATCTTCTTAAATATTTTGTTCAATAAATGAGACATCAAGTTAAAAAAGCTTGGCAGGTTTGGGATTGACAGGAGGGGCTGGTCATGATAAATGACCAGGTGGTCATATGGAAACGGTTCGAAACACCTTCCTTAACCTGCCGCCCGAGAAACGGGATCGGGTGCTGACCGCGGCCCTGGAGGAATTTGCCGACAAAGGTTACCAGCAGGCCAGTATCAATGCCATGGTCGCGGCTTCCGGCATCGCCAAGGGGTCTTTGTACCAGTATTTTCCTGACAAGAAGTCCTTGTTTCTTTACATCTTCGACTTCGCCATTTCCTTAGTGCGCCGCACCCTGGTCTCAGTAAAGGACGGGAGTGAGGAAGAAGACTTTTTCACCCGGCTGGAAAAGTCTCTACTGGCAGGCGTGGACTTTGTAGAGCGTCATCCCCGCATCTATGGCCTTTATCTCAAGATTTTATTTGATGAACATGTACCCCGGCGGGGGGAACTTTTGAGGTCGGTGCGCCAATATGCCGCCGAGTACCTGGGCTCCCTGGTGCGGCAGGGGCAGGCCCGGGGGGAGCTTAGGCCCGACTTGCCCAGGGAGGCCATCGTCTTTGCCCTGGATGCCCTCCTGGACCGGTTTCTCCAGGCCCTGGCGGTGCCCGCCTTGGATGTCACCCTGAGACTGGACCGGGCCGGTCCGGAGGAGGTGCGGAACCGGGTGAAGGAACTGGTGCAGCTCCTCAAATCCGGACTGGGGACCTGATTCAGGAAAAAATTTTTCACCCTCAAATGACCACCTGGTCATATGGAGATTTGCCCATGATCCCCTTTTTCCAAGACCCAGAGCTTTATCCCATATTCGACAAGGTCAGCGCCGGCAAACGCCTCGCCCGGGAGGACGGGCTGGTGCTGTATGCCAGCCGGGACCTGTTGGGGGTGGGCTATCTGGCCAATCTGGTGCGGGAACGCCTGCACGGCCGCAAAGCCTACTATATTTACAACCAGCATCTCAACTACAGCAATGTGTGTGTCAACGGCTGCCGCTTCTGCGCCTTCGGCAAAAAGGCCGAGGATCCCCAGGCCTATACCATGACCTTGGAGGAGGTGTTTGCCAAGGTAACGGCGCGTCTCAGGGAGCCCATCACCGAGATTCATATAGTGGGAGGACTGCACCCGGAGTTACCCTTTTCCTATTACCTGGACATGCTCCGGGGCATCAAGAAACTGCGTCCCACGGTACATCTCCAGGCCTTCACCGCGGTGGAGATCGCCCATCTGGCGGACATCGCCGGTTTGTCGGTGGCCGACACCCTGTTGGCCCTCAAGGAAGCCGGGCTGGGGTCCCTTCCCGGGGGCGGGGCCGAGGTCTTCAGCCCTCGCATCCGCCAAAGCCTCTGCCCTAAAAAGCTTTCCCCGGAAGGCTGGCTGTCTGTAGCCCAGACCGCCCACCGCCTGGGCCTCAGGACCAACGCCACCATGCTTTACGGCCACCTGGAGACCCTTGAGGAGCGGGTGGACCATCTGCTCCGCCTGAGGGAAGCCCAGGACGAAACCGGGGGCTTCGTCACCTTCATTCCCCTGGCCTTCCATCCCCAAAACACCGGGTTGCCGGACCTGCCGCCGACCACCGGGTTTGATGATCTGAAAAACCTGGCGGTGGCCCGGCTGCTTTTGGACAATTTCCCCCACATCAAGGCCTTCTGGATCATGATCGGCCCTAAGCTGGCGCAACTATCCCTCGCCTTCGGGGCCGATGACCTGGACGGCACGGTCATTGAGGAAAAAATCACCCACATGGCCGGAGCCCAGACTCCCATGGGCCTGACCCGGGAGGAACTTTTGCACCTGATTCGGGAGGCCGGCTGTGAGCCGGTGGAACGGGACACCCTGTATAACATCATCTCATGAAGATCGGCCTGGAAGACAAACTCATGGCGGGGGAACGCCTCACCCGGGAAGAGGCTCTAAGCCTTTGGAACCTGGATCTGCTCACCTTGGGGCGACTGGCACAGCGGGTGCGGTGGCGCCTGCACCCGGAGCCCACCGTGACTTATGTGGTGGACCGGAATATCAATTACACCAACATCTGCGTGTCCGGCTGCCGTTTCTGCGCCTTCTTCCGCCCCCCCGGTTCTCCGGATGGCTATGTGCTGGAGGAGGCGGTCTTGCGGGAAAAACTGGCACAAACCAGAGAACTGGGAGGCAGCGGGGTTCTCCTCCAGGGGGGCCTGAATCCGGATCTCCCCCTGACATACTACGAACATTTGCTGGCCACGGTTAGGGAATACGGGCTCTGGGTCCATGGGTTCTCTCCGCCCGAAATCGTGTTTCTGGCCCGAAAGGAAGGTCTGACGATCACCCAGGTGCTTAAGAGGTTAATTAGGTCAGGGTTGGGCTCCATCCCCGGCGGAGGCGCGGAAATCCTCGTGGATCGGGTGCGGCAGGAAGTGTCCCCAAGGAAGTGTACCACCGAGGAATGGCTTCAGGTCATGGAGACAGCTCACCGTCTGGGCCTCAAAACCAGTGCCACCATGATGTTCGGTCACCTGGAAACCCGGGAGGAGCGCACGGAGCACTTTTTGAAAATCCGGAAGCTCCAGGATGACACCGGGGGGTTTACGGCCTTTATCCCCTGGAGTTTCCAGCCCGGGGGCACAGCCCTGGGAGGGCAGGCTCAAGGTTCCTGGGAGTATCTGAAAACTTTGGCCATCGCCAGGTTGGTCCTGGACAATATCCCTAACCTGCAGGTGTCCTGGGTCACCCAGGGGGCTAAAATCGCCCAGGTGGCCCTGAGCTTCGGAGCCAACGACTTCGGCTCCACCATGATGGAGGAAAATGTGGTGGCTGCCGCCGGGGTCACCTTCCGCCTCTCCGAAGCCGAAATCCGCCACCTTATCCGAACCGCCGGCTATACCCCCAAACGACGCAACCATGAGTATCGGATTCTCGGGGGAGATGACCAGGGGCCATGGGCTTCGGCCCCCTACCTCAATCCTCCTCCCCCAAACCCTTCCTCGGATAAGAACCCTGAGAAGACCGGTCCTTTTGGTTCGTCTTCCCAGACCCCCTATGCGGGGGTGGTAAAGGAGAATCGGGGCGAGGCCGGGGAATCTCTGGTTTCTGGGCCGCCATCCCCAAATACCCCCCCCAGGCTTGCCATTATCGCCCGGGTGGGGGCACATCGTGATTTTATCGGTTTAGGTGTCACTTATCATGGCTGCCTGGCCTGTGACACTCCGTTCGGTAAGAGTAACCCGGTGCATCTTTTTGAGCATGAGGGCCTTCCTTTTGCATTGCTATCCCGGCATGGCGAGACCGGCTATGAACTTTCCGCCGCCTTTGTCAATGACCGGGCCAACCTTTATGCCCTAAGGCACCTGGGGGTGCAAAAAATTCTGGCTTGGTGCGCTCCCGGGGCCATCAATGAGAACCTGCAGCCCGGGGACCTGGTGGTTCCTCACGACATCCTGGATGAAACCCGGGGGGAACCTTACACCTTTTTTCCGGGCCGGGGACTGGGCTTTATCCGGCAAAACCCGGTGTTTTGTCCGGAGTTGCGCCGCGCCCTCATCCGGGTCTGCCGCCTGGAGCCTTATCCCTTGCATCAGCAGGGGGTGTATGTGGCCACCAGCGGCCCCCGCCTGGAAACTCCGGCGGAGATCCGGAAATTCAAAATCCTGGGGGGAGATCTGGTGGGCCAGACTCTGGTGCCGGAAGTTTTTTTGGCCCGGGAACTGGAGTTTTGCTACGCCGCATTGTGTTATGTGGTGAATTTTGCTGAGGGCATAAAGGATCGGCCCTTTGAACCTGGGGTCCTTTTTGAAGGCCTGGCCACCTCCGAGGAAGTGGCCCGGGTGCAAAAGGTGGAGGCCGGGTTCGCCCAGCTGGCCCTGAAACTTTTGCCGGAGCTGGCCGCCGCCCCCCGGGTCTGTCCTTGCCCCCACCTGATGGAGCGCTATCGCCGCCGGGGTGACCTGGGTCAGGATTGGCGGACATGGTTCAGGTAACGGTTCATCAGTCACGTTATGTGGTCCCGGGTCCCGGCCCGGTGTTGGAAAACGGCGCAGTGGCGGTGGCCCAGGGGCGAATACTGGCCGTGGGGCCGGCCTCGGAGCTTCGCCGGAAATATTCCGGTACCTGGGTGGACCACGGGGACGGCACTTTGCTCCCCGCTCTGGTGAATGCCCACGTGCATCTGGAGTTCAGCTGCCTTGCGGACCGGGTGAGCCCCCAGGAAGACTTTGCCGTCTGGCTCACCGCCACGCTCCAGGCCATGTCCGCCTGCTCACCCGAGGAAATTCTGGACGGGGTGCGACGGGGCCTGAACCTGGCCCGGATTACCGGTACCGGCCTTCTGGCGGAGGTGAGCAATACCGGCCTCAGTCTCCCGCTCCTTAAAGAAAGCGGCCTGCATTATCAATATTTCTACGAATGTCTGGGCTTCGACCTGATGTCCCGCAATCCCCTGGCGGCGGATTTCCCCATTTTTGAGCAGGCCCCGGCCCGGGCTGCCAATTTCGGCGCCGCGGCCCACGCCCCCTATTCCGTGTCCGCCCCCCTTTTCCAGCGCCTTGGAGAGTGGAATCGCCGGCACCGGCGCCTTGGCGCGGTTCACCTGGCCGAGTCCCGTTATGAACTGGAATTTCTCCTCCAGGGGGACGGCTTTTTTCGGCAACTCCTTGAGGAACGGGGACGCTGGCACCAGGGTTTTGAGCCACCCGGGGTCTCCCCGGTTAGGTACCTTGAAAACCTGAATTTCCTGGGACCAGAAACCCTGGTGGTCCATGGCATCTGGCTAAGCGACGCTGATCGGGGGGTCCTGGCCCGGCGGCACGTCCCGGTGGTCCTTTGCCCCCGCTCCAACCGCTTCACCGGGGCGGGCTTTCCCCAACTGCCATCCCTGGCGGCTGCAGGAGTGCCTTTGGCTTTGGGCACTGACTCTTTGGCCAGCAACCACGACCTCAATTTATTTAAGGAGATGCTGGCCTTGCACACAGAATTCCCCGATTTTCCTCTCCCGGAGCTTTTTGCTCTGGGCACCTGGTATGGGGCCCGGGCTCTTCGCCGGGAGAAAGACCTGGGGACTTTGGCACCCGGCCGTCTGGCCGCCCTTCTCCATCTCCCCCTTAGGGGTACCCGGGACTTCTGGCGGGAACTGCTGGAGGCCGGCGCCGCCGGTCAGATAAAGTGGGTCTGTCAACCTGGAAGGAGGCTGACCGATGGCATCTGAGATCCGCCTGGGCCGCATCCGTTACATCAATGTGCTCCCCATTTATCATGCCCTGGAGCGGGGCTGGGTGGAAAACGGCTTTCTCACCCTGGTATCCGGCACGCCAGCGGAACTGAACAGCATGCTGTTCAAGGGGGAAGTGGAAGTCAGCGCCATCTCTTCGGTGGAATATGCCCGGCATTTCCGACATTACCGCCTTCTGCCCCGGTTGTCCATTAGCACCGAGGGGGATGTGGGAAGTGTCCTGTTTTTCAGCCGGGTACCCTTTTGGGATCTCACCGGCCGTGAGGTAATACTCAGTGCCAGTTCCGCCACTTCTGCCGCCCTTCTCCAAATTCTCCTTTACGAGCTTTACGGCAGCCGGCCCTTATATCGACGCGCCCTGGTGGAAAACACTATCCCGGAGGGGGCTTACGGCCTTTTGGCCATCGGCGATGAGGCCCTGCGTCTGAAGGCCAGCGGCCGTTACCCTTATTTTCTTGACTTGGGCCGCGCCTGGCATAAATTGACCGGGCTTCCTTTTGTCTTTGGGGTTTGGGCCGTACGGCTGGAGGTTTATCAGCAAGATCCCGAGGCGGTCAGGGCAGTGCACCGGGCCCTGCTTCTGTCCAAGTCCTTGGGACTGGGTGCCCTTGAGGAGATCTGCCGCCATGCCGCCACCCTGGTGGAGATGACCCCGGCCAACCTGCTGGCTTATTTTCATCTTCTGAACTATGATCTGGATGACCACCAGCTCAAGGGTCTCAACACTTTCTACCAGTATCTCCACGAAAGCGGCAGCCTGTCGGAACCGGTGGAGCTGGCATTTATTGATGACCCGATGCCGGGGGAATTGTGAATCTGGGCTCAAAAGCCGGAGTCCCGAGTCCCTGCCTGGGCCCTTGATCATTAAACTGACATTTGCGAGGCACCCCATGGGATATCGCAGCCTGCAGCATTTTGTGGAAGTCCTGGAACGTCATGGCGAGTTGGTGCGCATCCGGGAGCCCGTGAGCCCCTATCTGGAAATCACCGAAATCACCGACCGGGTCTGCAAGAAAGGGGGACCGGCCCTGCTCTTTGAAAATGTCCTGGGGCACCAGATCCCTGTACTGATGAATGCCTTTGGCTCCCTGCGACGTATCTGCTTGGCCCTGGAAGTGAACGACCTGGAGGAGATCGCCCGGGACATCCTGAGTTTCCTGGAAGCCGAGGCTCCGGACACCCTTATCAAGAAGCTGAAACTCCTCCCCAAGCTGGCGCGGCTGGCCAACATCTTCCCCAAGACTGTGTCCCGGGCCCCCTGTCAAGAGGTGATTTTCCGGGAAGAGGCGGTGGACCTGGGGACGCTCCCGGTTCTCACCTGCTGGCCCCTGGACGGCGGCCCCTTCATCACCCTGCCCTTGGTCATCACCCACCACCCCGAGACCGGGCGGCGCAATGTGGGCATGTACCGCCTTCAGGTGTTTGACCGAAACACCACCGGTATGCACTGGCACCGTCACAAAGGAGGGGCCCAGCATTACCGGGTGGCTGAAGCGCGGGGGGAGCGGCTGCCGGTGGCTGTGGCTTTGGGCGCTGATCCAGCCACTATCTATGCCGCTACGGCGCCCTTGCCGGAAGATCTGGACGAAATCATCTTCGCCGGCTTCCTGAGGCGGGAGCCGGTGGAGATGGTGCCCTGTGTGAGCATCCCTCTGGAAGTGCCGGCCAGCTCCCAGATCGTGCTGGAAGGCTATGTGGAGCCCAAAGAGCGACGGCGGGAAGGACCGTTCGGCGACCACACCGGCTACTATTCTCTGCCCGACGACTACCCGGTGTTTCATGTGACCACCCTGACCAGGCGGCGAAACCCCATTTATCCGGCCACCATTGTGGGTCAGCCGCCCATGGAAGACTGCTTTCTGGCCAAGGCCACGGAGCGCATTTTCCTGCCCCTCATCAAAAAAACCCTGCCGGAGATTGTGGACCTGAACCTGCCGGTGGAGGGGGTTTTCCACAACCTGGCCTTTGTGTCCATCGATAAACGCTATCCGGGCCACGCCCGCAAAGTGATGCACGCCCTGTGGGGGCTGGGCCAGATGATGTTCACCAAGATGATTTTTGTCTTTGACCGGGAGGTGGATGTTCAGGATCTTTCCCAGGTGCTGTGGCGCCTGGGGAACAATGTGGACCCTCGGCGGGATGTGGTTTTTGTGGACGGACCGGTGGACGCACTGGACCACGCCTCCCCTCTCCCCCACTATGGCAGCAAGATGGGGGTGGACTGCACCCGCAAGTGGCCGGAGGAGGGCTTCACCCGGGAGTGGCCCCCGATCATTGAAATGTCCCCGGACATCAAGAAAAAGGTGGATGAACTTTGGCCGAAACTCGGACTGACCTTATGAGTCCCTCAGCCTTCCAGGCCCCAAACCGCTTGGTGGTGGCTATAACCGGCGCCAGCGGGATGCTCTATGCCCGGGAGCTTTTCGCTTATCTGGACAAACGCCCGGACCTCGAGGTGCACGCGGTGGTCTCCGAGGCAGGGGAGCAGGTGCTGCGTCTGGAGCTGGGACTGACTTTTCCGGAACTGACTGGCCCCCGGGTCATTCGGCACCACGTCCGGGACTTCGCCGCGCCCTTGGCCAGTGGTTCCTTTCTTCACCAAGGCATGGTGGTCATTCCCTGTACTATGGGCACCCTCGGAGCCATCGCCCAGGGCCAGTCCCGGAACCTCATCCACCGGGCCGCCGAGGTTACCCTAAAAGAGAGACGCCCCCTGATTCTGGTGGTGCGGGAGACCCCTTTGTCTTTGGTGCATCTGCGTAATATGGTGGCTGCGGCCGAGGCCGGGGCCACTATTTTCCCGGCCATGCCCTCCTTTTACCAGCGCCCTGAAAACCTGAGGGAGATGGCCCAAAACTTTGTAGCCCGTCTCCTGGATCACCTTTTGGTGCCCCACGATCTGGGGAAAAGGTGGGGTGAGTGAAAGACCGGCAGATAGAAGAAAAGCTGGAGGGTTCCCTGGCCCTTTGCCAAGGTTTGCTTCGGGGAAAAACCATGTCGGCTAATGACCCTGAAACAAAAGACCGCAGTTTTCCGGGGAAAATCCTTCTCATACTGGAAATGATCAAATTCCAGCACACGGTGTTCGCCTTGCCTTTCGCCTTCATGGGGGCCCTGCTGGCGGCTCGGGGGCTGCCGACCGGGCGGCAGTGTTTTTATATTCTCCTGGCTATGGTAGGGGCCCGAAGCGCCGCCATGGCTTTTAACCGCCTAGTGGACGCCGAATTGGATGCCCTAAACCCCCGCACTGCCGACCGGGCCTTGCCCCGAGGCCTGCTGAGCCGCAGCTTTACCGGGGGCTTTGTTTTGGCCAGTGCCCTCCTTTTCTTTTTCGCCGCGGCACAGCTCAACACCCTGACCTTGGTTCTGGCCCCCCTGGCCCTGACGGTGGTGCTGGGTTATTCTTTCACCAAACGGTTCACCGCGGCCTCCCACTTGGTCCTGGGGGTGTCTCTCAGTCTTGCTCCTATAGGAGGATGGATCGCCGTCAGAGGAGATATGGCCCTGACGCCTCTGGTGTTGGGCCTGGCGGTGGCCCTGTGGGTGGCTGGCTTTGATATTTTATACAGTCTGGCGGACGAAGACTTCGACCGGCAATCCGGCCTCCACTCCCTGCCGGCCTTGGTGGGGCGGGTTCCGGCCATGCGGCTGGCCCGATATCTCCACCTTGGTGCCGCTTTCGGCTTTTGGCTGACCGGGCGCTTGGCGGGGTTGGGCTTCCTTTACTTTCTGGCCGCTCTGTTAATCGGGGTCCTCTTGTGGGTGGAACACCGTCTCATCTCGCCCCAGGACCTCTCCCGCCTGAACCACGCCTTTTTCACCATAAACGGCGCAGTCAGCCTGGTTCTGGGGCTGGCTACCCTGTTCAGCCTGTGGCCCTAATCCTGGGGAATCAGAGCCGGAAGGCACGGCCCCTTCCCTCCCCCAATCTCCTCCCTGAAATTTTGGTTTGCCGGGGCCTCGGCCATTCCCCCAATAACCGTGGTGGTTTCAGGCTTCCAGGATGTAACACTTCCCAGGCAGTTCCCTGATCAGACCCTGTAGTTCCAATAGGGTCAACCGGCTGAGCACTTCGGGGGCAGGCAGACGGGAGACCTGCATCAGTTCTTCCAATTGCACCGGTTCCGTTCCCAGAAAGGGCAACAAGGGATCATCCAGGAGTAAAGAGAGCTGAGTTCCCTGGGTATTAACTTGCAAGGTTTTTGGGCCTGAATCCTTTGGGGCTGGGGCATTTTTGGGAAGCTCCGTCAAAATGTCCCCCACCTCCCGCACCAGTTTGGCGCCCTCCTGAATGAGACGGTGTGGCCCCCGGCTGGTGGGGGAGTCTATAGGGCCGGGCACCGCCAGCACTTCCCGACCCTGTTCCAGGGCGCACTGAACGGTGATATGGGCCCCACTCTGCTCTGCCGCCTCCACCACCACAACCCCCAGGGCCAACCCACTGATGAGGCGGTTCCGTCGGGGGAAATTCTGAGGCTCAGGCGGGGTTCCCAGGGGATATTCCGAGATCAGGGCCCCGCTTTCCGGGATTTCCCGGTACAGCTCCCGGTTTTCCGGGGGATAGACCACATCCAGGCCGCAACCCAAAACCGCCAGGGTTCGGCCCCCTCCTTCCAGAGCTCCCTGGTGGGCCATAGTGTCTATGCCCCGGGCCAACCCGCTTATCACCGTCACACCCTGCTGTGCCAGTTCCCGGGCCAGACGGCGGCAGGTCCTGAGTCCGTAATAGCTGGCCCGCCGGGTCCCCACCAGGGCCACCGCCAGGGAGTCTTTTGGAATTATCTCTCCTTTGACGAAAAGGATCGGTGGCGGAATGGGAATTTCCCGGAGGCGCAGGGGATAATCAGCATCCTCCAGGGTGAGGGTGCGGCAGCCCTGGGCCTCCAGCCTGTGGAGCTGGGCCTCCAGCCGATCCCACTCCCGAAAATCATGTATGGCCTGGGCTAACCCCAGGGACACTCCCCGGACCGAGGTCAGTTCCTTCAAAGTGGCTGACAGCACCCGGGCCGGGCTGCCAAAGGCGGCCAGCAGGCGGTGAAAAAGGACCGGCCCCACCCGGGGGATTCCCCGCAGGGCCAACCAGGCGAGTTTGTCGGTCATGAGGCGGAGGGAAACTGGCTTTCCAGTTTTCAGTTATTCCGTTGGATAAACCGGTTTAAACCTAAATCGGCCGGTCAGCGGTCCACGGCAAAAGTCCCCTTTTAATCAGGAGATTTAAACCATGGCGGATGTCCGCCGGAACACTTCAGCCCTTTTGGGTAATGCCGGTGGGACCGCTGATCCGCCTATTCTGCCCACAAACCCCTTCCAGCTCCAGTCCCAGATCCTGTACCATCTCCCGGTCTGCTTCCGGGAGCCGGCCTTTGGTGGTGAGGTAATCTCCGGTCATAAGAGCGTTGGCCCCGGCAACAAACATCAGAGGCCCCAAAGACCTAAGGGTCGGCAGCCGTCCGCCGCAAATGATCAAGGTTTTCTCCGGAAAACTGAGGCGGAAGGCGGCAATGATCTGCAAGGCCTCCAAGGGTGGCAAAAGGGGCTGCTCCGCCAGTCTGGTGCCCGGCAGGGGATGAAGAAAATTCAGAGGAATGGCATCGGGGTCCAGCTCCTTAAGGGTCTGGGCCATTTCCTGACGCTGTCTGAGAGTTTCCCCCAAGCCGAAAATGCCGCCCACACAGATCTCAAGACCGGCCGCTTTGGCCGCGGCCACCGTGGCCAGCCTCTCCTCATAGCGGTGGGTGGTGCATATCTTCGGATAATGCGACCTGGCAGTCTCCAGGTTGTGGTGGTACCGGGAAAGGCCCGCAGCCTTGAGTTCCTCCAGAAAAACCCGGTCTGCCAGACCCAGGGAGGCGCATACCTTGATACCGACTCTTTCCCGGATGGCAGCCACTGCCTCCAAAATCACCTCTTTTTCGCGACTCGTCCCAATATCCCGCCCTGAGGTCACCAGGGAGAAGCGGGCGGCTCCCGCCGCCGCCGCGGCCTGAGCCCCCTCCATCAGCTTCTCCCGGGAAAGCAGAGGATAGCGGGGGATCTCCGCTCTGGAGACCCGCGACTGGGAACAAAAGGCACAGTCTTCAGAACACAGGCCGCTTTTGGCATTGATAATGACGCAAAAGCTCACCCGTCTGCCGAAATGGGCCTCCCTAACCCGGTTAGCCTCCGCCAGCCAGGGCCAAAAGTCCCCCCATTCGCTTTGAAAAATCAGGGGCCAGTCCTTGATTGCCAGAGTCATACGGACCTGCTGGGGTTTCAGGGATTCCAGGATCCACTTTGGCTTGCCGGAACCCCCTTTTATTTTTCCGGCTTGGCGCTTTATCTGCCGACCTAACCTGAGAGTTGAGCTTAATATCGCCCAAGGGGAAAGGTCTGTCAATTGCCGGCCGGAGTCGAGGGGCTTAGCGCCAAAAAGGAAAGGATCGGGGGATGGGAAATTGCCCCTTACCCGTCCCTCCTTTATTACCCAGCTTAAGACACCACCTTAAGGGTCAGGGTCTTACGAAGCTGGAAGGGATTGGTGAACCAGGCTTTTTCGTAAAATTTTAGGACCGCCTCCCCGGTGTTGACCGCCTTTAATCTTTTCAGAAACATCCGTTTTTGGTAGTACCAGGCATCATCCTTGAGACCCGCCTGGTCCAGATCCTGGGATTCCCCTGGCTGCAAAGCCTTGCCTTCCACATCCAGACGGAAGAAAGGGCCGCTTTTGCTTCCCATATATCCGTAGGGCAGTAATATTTCATCGTGGAGCCGGACCTTCTGGTCTTTAATATAATATGTGGGACATTCCAGTTTCACGGCCTCACCCCCCAAGCCTTTTCCCACTATGGTGATGAGGTTGGGACCAGGCCGGAGGTTCGGCTGGCAGGTGATAAGGGCATGATGTTCGGAAACCGGTGAGGGCCTTAGTTGATAGGGCACCTCCATATCATTTACCCGGACCTTTAGATCCCGGACAAAATACCCCCAGAAGCGCCATTCCCCAGGTTCCAGAACCGCCTCTCCCGGAACCCGGTCCAAAAGGACGATGGCCCCCCGGGACTCAAAAACCAGGGTGGCAGCGGCAGAAAGGACCCGGCTTCCCGTGTTGATATCCAGCCTGACCATCTTTTTCCCCGGCGGGCCCACATAGACGGCATAGTCCCGCCCACAACGACCTGACCCCGAAGAAAAACCCAGGTGCCGAAAGGCTGCGGCTTGGCCGTTAACGGTAATCTCTTCCTGCGGCTCCTTCAGGTCGCAGGGCAGTTCCACCTCCAGGTGGATATAAGCCGGAGCCGGCGGACCGCTCATGGGCTCCCACTTGACCATTCTCAGTGAAGGTCCCCCCAGGATCGGAGGGGGTACCAGAACCGACCCGAGGAGGGCCAGAACCAAGAGAAGTGGCAGCATAGCTTTCTCCCTGATTTATCGAAACAATGGGGGGTTTGGGAGGATAGGCTTCATTTCCTCCTCAGCCCCCCGGTCCGCTCAGAAATCTGTCCTTTAACGTCTCGGGATATAGACTTCTCTGGGCTTCAGGCCATCGGCGGGCCCCACCAGGCCTTCCCGTTCCATGGTCTCAATAATGCGGGCCGCCCGGTTGTAGCCGATCCTTAGGCGCCGCTGCAACATGGAAATGGAGGCGTTGCGGGTTTCGGCCACCAGAGCCACGGCCTCCTCCCACTTCTCGTCCCGTTCCCCTTGCTCTTCTCCTTCCTGTTCCCGCTCCTTCATTTCCAAAAGACCCATTTCATATTGGGGCTCGGCCTGGGCCTTGAGGAAGTCCACCACCCGCATCACCTCGTCCTCGGAAACATAGGCCCCGTGAATGCGTTTCAGGCGGGACGTCCCAGGGGGAATGAACAACAGGTCCCCCATGCCCAAAAGGCGCTCGGCCCCCACCGTGTCCAAGATCACCCGGGAGTCCGCCTTGGAGGACACCTGATAGGAAATGCGGGTGGGAAAATTGGCCTTGATGAGGCCGGTGATCACATCCACACTGGGCCTCTGGGTGGCCACCAAAAGGTGGATCCCCGAGGCCCGGGCCTTCTGGGCCAGACGGATAAGGTATTCCTCCGTATCTCTGGAGGACACCAGCATCAGGTCGGCCAGCTCGTCTATGACCACCACGATGTAGGGGAGATTCCGGGGCAAGGGCTCCCCTTCCTCACCCGCACCAGGTTTACGGGTCTTGGCCTTCTGGTTGTAACCCTCAATATTCCGGACAGAGAGTTCCGACAGCAGAGCGTAGCGCCGTTCCATCTCCGCCACTGTCCAGTGGAGGGCGGTAGTGGCCTCCTTGGGGTTAACCACTACCGGGTGTAACAGATGGGGGATGCCCTCATAGGTGGAGAGCTCAATACGCTTGGGATCGATCATCAAAAAGCGCACCTCTTCCGGAGTGGCCTTGAAGAGGATGGAGAGGATCATGGCGTTTAAGCCCACACTTTTGCCGCTGCCGGTGGCCCCGGCGATGAGGAGATGGGGCATTTTCCCGAGATCGGTGACCACCGGCGCGCCCATGATATCCTTCCCCAGGGCGATGGTGAGGCGGGAGGCCGAATTCTGGTAGGCGGCGTCGGCCAGAATCTCCCTAAGGGCCACCACCTGTCGCTTGGGATTGGGCACCTCGATGCCGATGACCGCCTTTCCCGGCACCGGAGCCACAATGCGGATGGAGAGGGCCTTCAGAGCCAGGGCCAGGTCATCGGCCAACCCTGTTACCTTGCTGATTTTCACCCCCGGTGCGGGTTCCAGCTCAAAGCGGGACACCACCGGTCCGGGGATGATGGCGGTGACCTTGGCCTCCACCCCGAAATGGCGCAAGGTGTCCTCCAGTTTCTCTGCCTGGGCCACCATCTGGCCTTCATGCACCCGGTGATCCCAGGGCTTGGGGGGGTCCAACAGGTCCAAGGAGGGCAAGGCGAATTTTCCCGACACCGTAACCCTCCTGGAGCGCGCCCCCCAGGCCGCTTCGACCGGTTCCCGGGTCAGAGGCGGAGGTTCCTCCGGTGAGGCCGGCAATTCGGCAATCAGTGGTTTGTCATCGGTCACCTTCGGCTTGGCGGCGGCCGGCAAGGTGGAACCGGTTTCCTTTCTCTGCAAAGCCTCCCAGACTACCTGAACCTTTCGACCCAGAAGGGACAGCAACCCCACCAAAGACAGGCGGGTGGCCCCCATAAGGCCGGCCAAAAACACCAGGGTAAGTATCAGAAAGGCTCCGGGCCGGTTGAACAGGACCGTCAGACTCCTGGCCAGCCAGTCCCCCAGAAGGCCGCCGCTGTGAATCAGTCCCCCCTTGAAGGAGCTGTAAGGCCGAACCAACGTTAGGAGGCCAGGGCCGGCGGCCACTACCGCCAGGCCTGAGAGAACTTGGGGCCAAGTGAGACTATCCAGCCCTTGGCGGTGAGACTGCCAGGCCAGGCCCAGAAGGACCAGGAACACCAAATAGGCCGCCAAGCCCAGGATAGCCATGAGGTAAGCCGCCAACAGGGCCCCGGTCTTCCCGCCCCAGTTTTTCACTTCCGCGGCGCCCCACACCGTCCCCAGCCTTTGGGGATCATAAAAGGAATAGGTCACCAAAGACAATAGGACAAAAGCAGCCAAGCCCAAAAGCAACAAGGCCGTCACTTCCTGGCCCAGACGCCGGGACCAGGTAGGGCTTGGTGACACCCCTTCCCCCTTCTTCCGGGAGTTCTGAGTCCTTTTTTTCACTGCGCTCCTTGCCATCTCAATCTGACTCCACCGCACCGATATAAGGCCGCTTTTCCAAAGGCCTGGTGGCTGGCAATCGCCGCAGGGAGGTGATTTCCGTCAGGCGGGGGAGGATATAGGCCAAAGCCTCAGGGGAGATGGTAAGTTGCCGGTACTCCTTGAAGCCCGCCTCGGCCACCGCCTGCTTCCAGTAGGCATCCCTTAAATCGTCCCGGGACTCATAGGGGAGCTCAAAAAACACCCGCTCAATTTGGGCCGTGGCCAAAAGCTTTACGCACACATAGCAGGGTTCCAACGTCACATACAATGAGGCCCCCTTGATGGCCACCCCATGACGAGCCGCCTGGGCGATGGCATTGGCCTCGGCGTGAGAGGCCCGGCAGAAGTTGTACTTGTCGAAATCGTCGATGTGCAGGGCCCGCCGGTGGCAGTAGGGGCTGCCGTCCGGCAGCACCTGGTCGGCGCAGTGGGGCGCGCCGGGCATGGAGCCGTTGTAGCCGGTGGCCAGAATCTGCCGGTCTTTCACCAGCACCGCACCGGTGGGCCGGGAGTTGCACGTGCTTCTTGTGCTCACCAGCTTGGCAATGAGCATGAAGTATTCATCCCAGGAGGGACGCATAACGGGCTGGGCTCTTAATAGAAATTTTTCCCCGGTATCTTATTTACCTTTTTTCCATCCTAACAAAGCTCAGGCAACAAATCAATGATTGCCAAGGCAAAGGCCCGGTGAAATCAAAGGTTCACTTGAACCGGGAAAGGGATGCCGCTTAGAGATGCCCTTCCAGACACCGGGTTGCGTCAGGCCTGAATTATGGTATAATTAAATGAAACGGGTTGTAAAATCTCGACCCCCTGAGCCCTCGTCTATTCCTTGTCGTCTTCCATTTCCCGACCCGTAGCCCCAAAGGGAGGGCCCTCCCAGATCTTCCTATATCCATAATGCCTGCTGGACGGTTTTCCGGGTTAATGCAGGTAATGGGGGGATATGGAACCGGTGCTCAGGTTTTTACCGCGTTTTGTCGATTAATATCATGAAAACCTAAAAAGGACAGACCCTCATGAACAAAATGGTGCTTATCTTTTTGGCAGGGATAACGCTTCTCTTTATCGGCGGGCTTTATGCCGGCTTTCAGGTTTTTGAACCTTGGGAGCGGCTCTTGGCGGAACCGGTGCCCACGCTTAAGGTGCCAGGGGCGGCGGACACCGAGATGACCTGGAAGGGCTACCGCAAGGTGAAACTGGCTTTCGGCTCCTTTGACCTGGCCAACGGGTTGACCAAAAATGACCTGGAGACCATGTCCCAGGCCAATGGGGCCGTAGGGTTCTACTTTCTTCTGGCCAGTCTGGGTTTGTGCATCGGTCTGCGCGCCCTGCCGCCCCGGCGCTAGGATTCTTAGTCGACCCTCTATCAGTCTGCATTTCCCCTGGCCGAACCCTTACTTCCTCAGATCCAGGACCAGTGGGGAAGTCTCCCCCTGCCGCAGGATGGATCCAGGCTCCACCAGCTTTACCCGGGGGGAGACGCCGATACCCTGGGCCAGCTTGTGGGCCAGGGTCTGAAGAAGCTGCCGCTGGGAAGTCATCTTGTCAAAGAAGAGGCCCTCCCGCACCTCCACCCTGATCTCCAAAAAATCCAAGGGGCCTTCCCGGCCGATAACCAGCTGATAGACAGGCTCCTCGCCGGCAAAAGCCGAGAGAATCTGACCCACCCGCTCCGGGAAGATATTGATCCCCTTTACCACCACCACATTGTCCGCCCGGCCGGAAATGCGGCTTAGGCGGGCCAGGGTGCGGCCGCAGGGGCAGGGGCTTAGGTCCAAACAGGTCAGGTCCCCGGTGCGAAACCGCACCAAAGGAGTGGCCTCCCGGGTGATGGTGGTTAGGACCAGTTCCCCCAGCTCTCCCGGGGGCAGAACTTCGCCAGTGGCCGGATCCACAATCTCCGCCAGAAAATGGTCCTCGTTCAGATGCATGCCCTGGCGGTAAGGACACTCCCCCGCCACCCCCGGCCCCATGGCCTCTGATAAAGCATAGTTGTCCAGGGCGGTAAGATACAGGCGGGACTCAATCTCCGCCCGCTGGGCCTCGGTCCAGGGTTCGCCGGCAAACAGCCCCACCTTCAGAAAGAGATTCTTGGGGTCCACCCCCATCTCTTCCATCTGCTGGGCAATGACCAGGGCATAGCCCGGGGTGCTGATCAGGACGGTGGTCCGATAGTCCCGCATGATCTGCACCTGCCGGGCAGTACCCCCGGGACCGGTGGGGATGACGGAGGCTCCCAGAAGCTCCACCCCGTAATGCAGGCCAAAAGCACTGGTCAGCAGCCCATAGCTCAAGGTGACCTGGACCACGTCGTCCCGGTCCACGCCGGCGGCGGTGAGAACCCGGGCCGCCAGTTTGGCCCAGTTTCGGAGATCCCGGGCGGTGTAGCCCATAACTATGGGGTTGCCCGGACTGCCGGTGGAGGAGTGGATGCGTACCACCTCCCTTAAGGGAACGGCGAACATCTCATAGGGGTAGGCCTGGGCCAGGTCATGGCGGGTGGTGAAGGGCAGCCGGCGCAGATCCTCCAGGGACTGGCAGTCTTCCGGCAGAAAGCCGAGGGCGTCGAATTTCCTTTTGTAGAATTTAACATTCTTGTAAACCCGGTGGAGGGTGGCCTGAAGACGCTCCAACTGCAACTGGGCCAACCGGTCCCGGTCCATCTGTTCCGCCTCCCGGTCATAAATGGCCACACTCATAGTCTTCCTCCTTCCCCAGATACGCCTCAATCACCCGGGGATGGCGGCGGATTTCCTGAGGCAGCCCCTGGGCAATGACCCGGCCCTGATCCAGAACCACTATCCTGTGGCACAGACCCATGACCAGGGTCATGTCATGCTCGATTACCAATAAGGTGATGCCCAGGTCCCGCAGCCTGAACAGTAAGGCCATCAGTTCCTCGGTCTCCCGGGGGTTGAGCCCTGCGGCCGGTTCGTCCAAAAGCAGAAGTTTGGGCTTTTGGGCCAAGGCCCGGGCAATCTCCAGACGCCTTTGTTCTCCGTAAGCCAAGGCGTCAGCCGGCCAATTCGCTTTGTCCGCCAGGCCCACCAGCTCCAGCCACTCCCGGGCCTGTTCCCGGACCCGGGCCTCGGCCTGCCATACCCGGGGAATGGGCAATAAGGCCGTAAGCACCCCCACTTTCTGCCTTAGGTGACTGCCAGTCATTACATTTTCCAAAACACTCATGCCGCTGAACAGCTGGATATTCTGGAAAGTGCGGGCCAACCCCAGGTGGGCCCGGCGATAAGGAGGCAGACCGCAAAGGTTCCGGCCTTCCAGGTAAATGACCCCGGAAGTGGGAGCCAACAGGCCGGAGATCACATTGAAACAGGTGGTCTTGCCGGCTCCGTTAGGGCCGATAAGGCCCAGAATTTCGCCGGCCTTGAGCTCGAAACTCACCTCCTCAAGGGCCCTTACCCCACCAAAGTTCTTGCTGAGGGAGCGCACTTCAAGCAAACTCATTCCCATACTTCCCGATAGCCTTTGCCCAGATAGGCCCGCTGCACTTCAGGGTCTTCCGCCAGCTCGGTGGCGGTGCCGTCCAGTATTATCCTGCCGGTCTCCATGACATAACCCCGGTCAGCCAACGACAGGGCTGCCCGGGCATTTTGTTCCACCAGCAGGATGGTGGTGCCTTTGGCCTTCAGCTCCCGAAGAATGTCATATACCTGCCTAAGGATGCGGGGGGCCAGGCCCATGGAGGGCTCGTCCAGCATCAACAGGCGGGGACGGGCCATGAGGGCCCGGCCGATGGCCAGAATCTGCTGTTCCCCGCCGCTCAGGGTCCCGGCAGGCTGATGGGCCCGTTCCTTAAGCAGGGGGAAGCGCTCCTGGAGTTCCTCCAGATCCCGGCGCACCCGGCGCTTGTCCTGACGGTGATAGGCCCCCAGCTCCAGGTTGGCCTTGACGGAAAGACTGGCAAACACCCGACGTCCTTCGGGCACCAGGGCCAGTCCCCGGGCGACAATCTGCTCAGCGGAAAGTCGACTGAGATCCTCCCCGGCAAAATGCACTTGACCCCGCCAGACCGGTACCAATCCGGATATGGCCTTAAGGGTGGTGCTCTTCCCGGCGCCGTTGCCGCCGATGAGGGTGACCACCTCTCCGGGCCGCACATGGAGAGAGATGCCCTTAAGCACCAACAGCCGGCCATACCCGGCCTGGACACTTTTCAAGGTGAGCATTTAGGGGGAGTTCTCGGTTTTCGGCTTTAAGTTTCCGATTTGCGCTCTTTGCAAAAGTATTGAAAGAAAGAGTCTTTGGTCCATCTCCCGGATTTTCAGCTTCATTCTTTCCGCACCACAAATTTTAAGCTCAGCTTTCCTCTACCCAGAAGTCCCTGGGGACGCCACACCAAAAGGCCCACCAGGAGGGCGCCGTAGGCCAGATCCTGGTAATCCTTGAACTGTCGAAAGGCTTCCGGCATAGCGGTCAGGGCCAACGCCCCCACCACGGCGCCCGGGAGCGAGCCCATGCCCCCCAAAACCACCATGCAGAGAATCAAAATGGAGGTGTGCAGGTCAAAGGATTCATAATTGATGTGGCGGATATAATGGGCGAATAGAGACCCGGCCAGCCCGGCCAGTCCTGCAGCCAGGGAGAATACTGCCACCTTGTAAGCGGGTGTGTTGATTCCCATAGTCTGAGCGGTGGTCTCGTGGTCCCGGATGGCCCGGAGAGCCCGGCCGTGATAGGAATGCACCAGCCGGTGAGCAAAACCCAGGACGAAAACCACCGCCAGAATCACCAGAATCAGATAGCGCCCCTGGGAGCAGAAGCTTACCCCCAGAATCACCGGGGAGGGGATACCCACCAGACCGTCAGTGGCACCGGTGAGTTCCAGATTGCGCATCATAAGGTCCACAATCACCCCGAATCCCAGGGTGACAATGGCGAGATAATCCTCTTTGAGCCGCAAAGTCGGAAGCCCCAAGGCCAGCCCGGCCGCACCTGTACCGGCCATGGCGGTCAAAACTGCCAAAGGAAAGGGCCAGTGCCAATGAAGAGAAACCAGGGCGGAGATATAAGCGCCGATGCCGAAAAAGGCGGCATGGCCCAAAGACACCTGACCGGCGTACCCTATGATCAGGTTCAGGCTAAGGGCCAAAATGATGAATATGCCGGCCATAATGGCCAAATGGAGCAGATAGGCGGTCATTTAGTGCCCCCGGCCTTTAAGGATCCCCTGGGGCCGAATAAGCAGCACCAGAATCAAGATAATAAAGGCGATACCATCCTTGTAACCCGAGGACAGATATCCCGCGCCCAGGCTTTCAGCGACCCCCAAGAGCAACCCTCCCAAGATGGCCCCGGGAATATTGCCCACACCTCCCAGGATGGCGGCGCTAAAGGCCTTGAGGCCGGGGAGAAGCCCCATTCGCGGGTAGGTGGCATTGTAATAAATGGCCATCAGAATGCCAGCCGCGCCGCTCAAGGCCGAGCCGATAAGAAAAGTCAGGGAAATCATGCGGTCCACGCTGATGCCCATGAGACGGGCCGTGTCCCGGTCCAGGGCACAGGCAATAATGGCCTTGCCGTATCTGGTGTAACGCACAAACACCAATAAAAGCGTCATAAAACCCAAAGCCGCCGTCAAGATGGCCAGTTCCAAGGGGTTGAGCGGCAGACCCCAAACTTCCAAGGGGCTAAAGTCATAGGTCACCGGGAAGGGCCGGTTATTAGGACCAAAAAGCAACAGCGCCAGGCTTTGGAGAAAAATGGAGGCCCCGATGGCACTGATCAGGGGGACCAGGGGGTGCGCTCCCCGAAGGGGCCGGAAGGCCACCCGCTCCAAGAGCACTCCCAGAAGCGCCGCCGCCGTAAGTCCCGCAGGCACGGCCAACCAAAAGGGCCATTGACCTTCCGCCAGAAGCAGCACCGCCACAAAGGCCCCGCACATGTAAATTTCCCCCTGGGCGAAGTTGATCACCCCCAAAAGTCCATAGATCATGGTGTAGCCCAGGGCGATAAGGGCGTAGGCGGCACCGGTGGTCAATCCGTTGATCAGTTGCTGGAAGAACATGGAACTGGAGAACCGGCCGACAACTGGCTTTTAAGATGCCGGTCCTTAGTGGCTGATTTATTTTTTGTCGTTAAATCAATTAATTAGCCATAGGCCAGCTAATGACTGTTCCATTTCTGGTTGAAACCCGGGACAACATATCATCTTCCCGAAAACGAAACAAGACGCTTGCCTCCCAATCTGAAAGGTATGAACAAATGAATGGCCAAGGCTAAACCGGTGCCTTACGCCTCAGTCCGTAGGGGAGCAGTATAAAAATCCCCAAAGCGCCCTGGGGACACTTTGGGGACATGAAAAAAGCGTGGGTCTGTTAGAATTTTGATAATAAAATAAATTACTTGTCTGGTAGTCCCAACGGGACTATTTCAGGCAAAAACTGGCATATACATGCCTAATAATTTCAAGGGCTTGGACAGAAAGCCCCTCAGCCCATGAATAATAAACGGCGAAATTTTCACCATCAAAGACAGTGATGGCTGGCAAGACTATCCGGCCCTGCGTCCGGATCTCCGCCTTCATAACAGGACTCACTTCAAGCGGGGACCTTCCCTCCACACGCCTCGTACTATTTTCCTTGGGCGGCATTATTAGTACAACACCCGGGTCTGCACCCCGCCCTCAGCTCGGCTCCGGACTCCGGTTGTCCCTTGCCTGACATCCCCTTCAGCAACCAACTGAAATCCCTGGCGGGGCTTCCTGGGTTCCAACGATATCCGTTCATCCACGATGTGGCCTTCGGCCCTCGGCAGAGCAAGGACATCTCGCCCTAACAATGGCCTCAATGCTGACTTCAACGTTAGCAACCGCCTTGGCTTCCCAGATTTCATTTTCATTTCGTTGCTCAATACACCAGTTCACATGACCGCTGTCTATGCTTTGGACCCCACTTTACCGTGACGGTCGCCAGACTCGCTCCCAGCCTGCCCACTACGGCTTGAGCTGGACGCAACTTACACCCCCGGGGTATCGCTTGGCTTTGCCCAGCGAACTGTCAATCGGAAAATGGCCGCTCGCGACATCCGAAAATTGATCCCCCTTAATACCGTTGCGTGGAACTCGGGGGGAGAGCCCCCTTAGGCATTTACGATGGGGTGGTCCGGCGGTGTATTCACCAGCTACTGAGCACTCCGGAGATCATCGCCACTATCCTGCGGTGCGAGCTCTTCCGCCCCGCCCCCTCTGCCCACCTCTACCTGTGGGTAACTAACAATTTTCTGCCAGAAGGCCTGCTGGTGGTGCAGGCGTTGGGCTTCCATTACAAAACCCTGCTCACCTGGGCCAAAGACCGTTTCGGCTTGGGCCAATATTTCCGCGGTCAGACCGAACACATGATCTTTGCCACCAAAGGCCCCCACCTGGCGGCCAAGGCAAAAAACCACTCCACCCTGATCTATGCCAAACGAGGCCGGCACTCCGCCAAACCGGAGGCGGCTTATGAACTAATTGAAGCGGTCTCACCAGCCCCCTACCTGGAACTGTTTGCCCGCACCACACGGCCAGGCTGGGACTGCTGGGGCGAGGAGGTCCAGCCCGGAACCAGGCTGTTTGATGGCTTGGTGCCGGATGTTGCTAAAGCCACCTTAATAACATAATCCATTAAATTAAATAGCGCTTAAGGAAAATCCCTGTAACGATGGGAGATGGTGTAGTTTGTCTCTTGACCGGGACGGCTTGCAAGCGGGGCACGATTGTTAGTTTGTAAAAACGGTCAAAAAAATTGTATTTTGGCCTACTGTAATAGTAAAAATTTTTTGACCAAGTAACTATTTTTACGCATTACAAAAAAGCTGCGGTAACAGCATGGCGTTCTAGCGGTAATATTGTTCGGGTTCAAAATATTACACTACTGGTGTGTTGGGGGCGAAATTATTCTATCAGCTAATCTTGTGCGGTTATTTTTTTCGTGTGTTGCGAGTAACTTACTATTCGTATTAATAAAACGCCTGCAACAAAAAAAGGGAAAAAAATAAAAAAAATGTGAGTTATTAGCTACTTAGGCATACTGCATGCAATATTTATAGGCAAAACAACACAAAATAAAAAAAAGGAGGTGAGAGCGAGAGAGAGAGCGGCAAGCCGACAAAGGCGCCACCAAATAACCCGCCGGATTGGGGCCCAGGGGAGCAGCCGGGTCCCTCACAAAACTCCCCAAAAACCGGAAGGCAGACGGCGGGACGCTCAAAAAAAAGAAGGGCAACCTGGGATAGCAACCAGGGGAAAAACAAATGCAAATTCCGGTCAACCCTTTAAAGCTCCTGCCAGGGAAGGTGGGGGTGAGGGAGAGGGTGAGACGGTCCTGGGTCCCACGGGGCGGGCGCAAGTCAAACCGTGGAAACGCAGGTAGGCGGCGCAACCGAAAGCGACCAGAGTGACTGGCTTAACGGTCAGGGTTTTTGGTTTTACCTCAAAGAAACCTGGTGGGCTGGCACCTAAAATCCAGCGTCCCTTAAGTCTCGGGAATGAGGCGAAAGCGGGAGCGACCCAAACCTAACTTAGACCATAGGTCAACCGGAGCGGGTGCGAGCGACGGGGGCTCCGGGAGGACGGGGCGGTGAGGTGAGCAAACGCAAATAGCAACCGGGATGGAGCGGGATGGGCGATAACCCTTAACAAGTTTTGGCTCTGAAGGGGGGACGGAAGCAAGGGTTTCTGTTCCCCATTGAGCGCCAAAGCTCAACTACCTAAAAGGAGGCAAAAAATGGACGAGAAACAAGCGATCAAAGAGGCTCTGGCGGCTCTGGACCGGATGGACGCGGCTCTATCTGACCTGCATTCACTCCTTCCATTTTTTAAGCGGGACGGAGGCTATGGATACTATGGTCAGCGACTTGAGGGTTTACTGGACGAGTATAGAGCCTATCTGGAAGCGTTACAGGAGCAGGAATAAACCTTGACCCCCACTCCCCTAGCCCATACGGGCTAGGGGTTATCTAAAAAGGAGGCAATATGATAATTTTTGAAGACCAAGGCTGGAATGAATATAAGGCTTACACCGATGATGGTTCCCAGACGGGAACCATCTTGGTTGTGAAGCCAATGGGCTTAATTGAGAGAGCCTGGATTAAGGTGGAAATCACCTATAATCCAAGGAAAGTTAAAAAGCTCCTCAAACAATATGAGGAGGAGCGCTAACATTTTTCAACCCCCGGTTCCTGAGAGCCGGGGGTTTTTAAACAAAGATTTTAAAAAAATAGGAGGTTGCTATGAAAACAATACCTGACAGCGTCCTGGAGAAGATTTGTGGGCATCGGCCTTATTTAAGAAAGATGGTCGAGAACCTGAGTGAAGCGGATAAAAGGGGGGATAAGATATTCGTCAGGCTAATCGAGAAACGAATAGCTGACGCATATCTTATGGGTGAAACCAAACTAACTCCCCTTGAGACTTTTTACCTAGCCGCTTGTTGTCATGGGCGGCCATACGGGAAGTGAACGATTACTAAAAAAATCCGGGGGCCTGCGGGCCCCCGATTTTTTTTGCCGACATTCCTATAAGTAAAAAACCTTTTTTACGGAGGCAAGCGATGATTACCGACTATCTAAAAGCCGGTTATCCGGCCCTTTTGGTCAGGACCCATGAGCCGGAGCGGTTCATCGCCTCCGGGGTTCAGCAGGCTAACGGCCGCACCCCTTATCAATGGGATGTGGTGCGGGGCTACCGGCAGCTGGGCAATGGTGGCGGGTGGCAGGAGTGCGACCCCTATGATCTTCCCAATGTCATGGCTAAGGCAATGGACAAGGCGGTCTGGTTCGCCCGCAATTACCATTTCTGGCTGAATGAGCCAGCGGTCATTCAGGCTATCCAAAACAACCTGCCGGTTTACAAGACCAAGGGCATCACCCTGGTGATCGTGTCTCCGGAAGCCAAGGTGCCGGTTGAGCTGGAGCGGGAAGTGGTGGTGCTGGACTTCCCCCTCCCCACCCGGGAGGAGCTGAAAACCATCCTGGACGGCCTGGTGGAGAGCACCGGGATCAAACCAGAAAATGAAGAGGCGGTGCTGGATGCAGCCCAGGGGCTCACCTGGGAGGAGGCGGAAAACGCCATGGCCCTGGCCCTGGTGCGGCAAAAGCAATTCGACCCCCATACCATCTGCACCCTCAAGGCCCAGATGGTGGAAAAGTCGGCGGCCCTGCAATTCTCCCAGTTCACCGAGACTTTTGCCACCTTGGGCGGTTTAGACAACCTGAAAGAGTGGACCTTAAACCGCTTCAGGAACCGGCGGCCCGGGCTGCCGTTTCGGGGCATCCTGCTGCTGGGGGTGCCAGGGACGGGGAAAAGTAGCTTTGCCAAGGCCCTTGGCAATGAAGTGGGCTGGCCGGTTTTGTCCCTGGACATGGGCCGGGTGTTCGGTTCTCTGGTGGGCCAAAGCGAAGCCAGGATGCGGGAGGCCCTGAAGGTGGTGGATGCCATGGCTCCGGTGATTCTGTTCATCGACGAGGTGGAAAAGGGGCTTGCCGGTGTGGGCGGCACTTCCACCGACGGCGGCACCACCCAGCGGGTGGGCGGCACCTTCCTGCAATGGCTGAATGACCACACTTCTGAGGTGTTTGTCATTGCCACCTGCAATGATTACAGCAAGCTGCCCCCGGAATATACCCGCATGGGCCGCTGGGACGCCATCTTCTTTGTGGACAATCCCGGCCCCGGGGAGCGGGAGCAGATCCTGCAAATTTACCTGAACCAATTCGGGGTTACTCCCAAAGGTAAAAACCTTCCTGACCTGGAAGGCTACAGCGGCGCGGAAATCCGGCAGGTGGCTATTGAGGCCGCTTATAACGGCGGAGACCTGGAAGCTGCGGCCCGGTTTGTCATCCCCATTTCCCGGAGCCAGAAGGCCCAGATGGACGCCCTGCGGGAATGGGCCAGGGTCCGAACCATCCCGGCCAGCAAGCCCCAGGCGGAGGAAACCAAAAGTAAAAGGAGGGTGCAGATATGACTATCGTTACTATCTCGCCCGAAACTTGCGAGATAGAGGTCCGGGAGGGCTTCAGCCTGGCCCTCCCCAAGTTTTTATGGACCATCCTGGAGGCCAGGGCCAAGGCCCTGCATAAAGGCGACCTGCACACCGCGGTCATGGAGCTGGCCTCTAAGGAGCTGATGGGCTGGTTCTCGGAGGCAATCAAGGATGTGGTGGGACCGGTCTCGGGAGACAACTGAAGGAGGTTGGCCATGAGTCATTACTGCGAAGTCGCTATTGAGTTGACCGATGAGGGCTGCCTGGTGGCGGCCCTCAGTCGTTTGGGCTTTCAGGGCAAGGTGGAGGTCCACCGGGAAGCCCAAACCCTTTACGGCTATATGGGCGATGCCCGGCCCCAGAAGGCCCATATCATTATCCGGCGGCAACATGTGGGCCGGGCGGCCAATGACCTGGGTTTTGAGCGCCAGGCCGACGGCAAGTATCGGGTCTGGGTATCTGAATTTGACCAATCCCGCAACGGCTATGACAACGCCTGGCTGGGCCGGCTCAAACAGGCCTATGGCATCGAGAAGGTGAGGAAGGAAGCCAAAAAGCGTGGATATAGCCTCACCGAACAAAAACAGGAAAACGGCACCGTGCGGCTGGTGCTGAGGAGGTGAACCATGAGGGAATGGCTGCACAACCTGGAGTTTGAATTGGAGTGGAGCATCCGGAACATCATCCGGGAGCATGGGGCACCCATAGCGGTGAATGACCCCAAGGTAAAAAGGCTTTTTGACAACCTGACCGCGGTGCGGCGGCTGAAGGAGGCGGTTTATGAGCCCGGAAATTGTTATCGACTTTCTGCCTGATGGTCAGGTGAGCATGGAGGGCAAGGGGTTTCGGGGCAAGGCTTGTGATGACGCCATGGGCGTCTTTGAGAAAGCCCTGGGCGTGGTGCAAAAGCGGAGGAACAAGCCTGAATATCACCAGGAGGTGAGGAACCATGCCAGACAGTGGTCCTGAGATTGAGCTGGAGATCACCCCGGACGGCATCGCAGCCACCTGGTGGTGGACAAAAGAAATAGAAATCATCCTCTCAACCCTGGGGCCCCCGGCCCCGGGGTTTGAGGAGGTTAATCAAAACCAATGGTGCGGATAAGGAGGCAAGTATGGGTGGATACAATCTCCCTGACGATGTGTTCCCGAACGACCCCCAGGCCCCCTGGAACCAGGAAGAGCGGCCCACTAAGGTTATCGTTACCGTGCATTACGCCGCACAGAAAGCTGAGTTCGAGGTGGAGTGGGACTGGTGGCCCTCGGAAGAAGAGGTTGCGGAAAATTTCAATGAAAACTACTACATTACGGTTGATTATCCGGAAGACCAATGAATAAAAACTTCATTTCTTCTCCCAGACCAGGGGGGCTAACTCCCTGGGCTGTGATGAGGGAATGAGGTTCCCCAAGGCTGGCAAAAGCTGGCCTTTAATTTTGCCACAAGGAGGCGTGGATCATGGCAAAGCAGGCCAAAAAAGCGGCCAAGGCGTCCCCGAACCGTTTCGAGGGAATGGTAGCTATCCAGCTCAACGTCCGGTTCTGGCCGGGGCAGGCCAAGCTCAAGCCCCAGGATCTGGGCCTCAAGCCGGAGGAGGTGCCGGAAATCTTCTATCTGGGAAACAAAAAGCTATATCCCCAGGAAATCCGTCAGCGTTTCGGGCAGATATCCAATCGGGCCCGGACCTTTCTGAACGACCACAGCTATCCCTTTGTGATGGAGTATGTGCGGGCCATCCCCAAACGGAACCTAGCCAAGGTGGTGGAGCGGCTGGAGGAGCTGAAGGCGGAGTTCATGGCCGAGGCTCAAAACTTCCTGGCTGAGTATGACGCCATCCGGGAGGATTGGCGGCAGAGATACCCGGACATCTGGGAGCACCTGGCACCCCATTACCCGCCCCGGGATTATCTGAAGCGCCGTTTCGACTTCTTCTGGACCGTCTTTGAAATCAAGGGTGCGGAAGTGCAGGAGGGCAGCGCCCCGGAGATCGTCGAGGCCTATGAGCGGGCTAGGGCGGAGCTCCAGGCCCGTTATGAAGAGATGGTGGAAGAGGCGGTGGTTTATCTCCGGAAAAAGGTTCTGGAGGTGGTGAACAACCTTTCCAGCCGCCTTAAGGAGGGCCGCATTGTCAGAAACGACACCCTGGAGAGCGTGCGCCGGGTGGAGGCCTGGTTCAAAGACCTGAACATTTTCGGCGATGTCCAGGTGGAAGAGGCCCTGACTCAACTCCGGGCGGCGCTCAACGGCACAGATTATGAGGCCCTGAAGGACAACGAGGCCCTGAAGCAGCAGTTGGCGGGCCTGGCGGACCAGGTGGCCGCGGCGGCGGGCAACCTGGATGATGTGAGCGTCATCTCGGGAAATTACAAACGGCTGATCGACCTCAACTAAAAGGGGCCGGGCCCTCCGGCCCCGAAAGGAGG